>Ga0214542_1005775_pt1 | contig 23209 bp, 16 predicted proteins | sample CNSS1metaG_FD_160096 | JGI IMG/M metagenome (GOLD analysis project Ga0214542, IMG submission 160096) | Root nodule microbial communities from cowpea collected in UCLA plant growth center, Los Angeles, California, USA - CNSS1 | ecosystem: Host-associated > Plants > Roots > Nodule | place: USA...
TAGGGAATTCAAACTAAAGTAATGCAAAACAAAGATAAAGGTGATGGAATAGAAGACTCCCCTCTAGACATGCTTCTAGTGATCCTTCTTGAGGGAGCTTCTAAGGAGGTGGTCATGCCTTCATCACCCAACCTTTATTGGAACATTGGAAAGCTATAAAATGCATCCTTCGCTACTTAAAAGGAACTCTAACTTATGAATTACACCTACGTCCTGTTGTTCTCACTAGGGGTGGGCATGGATTGGATTTTTAATGATCCAATCCACATCCATTTTAGATCTAAATAATTGGATTAAATTTTTGACCCAAATCCATTTTTTTAGCAAAAGTAGTTTGGATTTTTTTAAAATCCATATCCAAATATTTGGATCAAGATTTAAATCCAATCCTAATATTTGGATAGAGTTCAAAATCCAGAATCCATTTTTTATAAAACAAATTTAAATTGAATTTTTTAAAACTTGTATCATTAAGGCCTGGATGTCCCGGATGGGCTTGACAACTTGGACGGGCCCAACGACCCGAACGGGGCCGATGACCAGGACAACCCAAACAGGCCTGACAACCTGAACGGGCTCGACGACCTGGACGGGCCCGACAACACGAACACGGTCGACAACGCAAATAGGCTGGTCAGACCCGTCCGGGTCGCCGGGCTCGTCCGCCTGACTCGTTCGGGTCATGGGGCCTGCCTGACCTGTTCGGGTCTTAGGGCCTGCCTGATCCGTTCGGTTCTTCGAGCCCGCTTGACCCATTCGGGCCCGCTTGGCCCGTTCGGGTCTTCGGGCCCACCTGGCTCATCAAGTCATTGGGCCCGGCTGCCCCGTTCGGATCATTGTGCTCACTTGAATTTTTTGGATCGTTGGGCTCGATTGACTCGTTCGATTTGTCGGGCTCGCCTAGCCCATTCATTTCTTTAGGCCTACCCAACCTCTTATGGTCGTCGGGCCTGCCCGATCCGTATAAGTCGTTGAGCAAGGCCTGTCCATGTCTGAATTTAGCATACTCCATCTCAACCTTTAGTCTAACCCAACTAAGAATTTAAATTGAAAATTTGGATTGGATTTTTTGGATTATCCATATTTAAAAATCTTGATTTATAAAATGTATATCCAATCCATAAAATATATAAAATGTAGATTAGATTGAAATCTAGATCCATTAAATGGATTTTAAATGGATTGGATTTTTAATAAAATGGATTATAAATGGATTGGATTGGAGCAAAAGTTGATTGGATCAATAAAATTAGATTTTTTGCCCACCCCTAGTTCTCACTAATGGGTGTTACACTTTAAATGCTTATTGTGATGCAGATTGGACATCAAATATAGATGATCGTTGGTCCAACTCTAGTGCCTGTATTTTCTTTGGACCTAACTTAATCTCTTAGTGATCTAAAAAGTAGACACTGGTTGCACGTTAGTGCTGAGGCAGAGTATCAAAGTCTTGTATCACTACATTTGAAATTCTATGGTTGTAGTCTCTTCTAAAAGAACTTCACATCATATGTACTCCTCTTGTGATTCATTGCGACAATCAAAGCATAGTAGCCGTTACTCACAATCTTGTACTGCACTCTTGCACTAAACATATGGAGCTTGACATTTTCTTTGTTTGTGAGAAAGTTCTCAATCAGTCCTTATACCTTATACGTGACTTACATTTCTGCCACTAATCAAATTGTTGATCTCCTCACAAAACCTCTCTTTAGAAGTCGTCTCTGCCTTCTCTATGACACTCAATGTCATTGAAATTCTTCAATCACCTTGATTTTGAGGGGGACTGTTAGAGAATATCAGTAGAATATCTCTCAGTTTTGTCTTTTCTATTTCTCTCTCCATTCTGTTTTGTATACATGGTATTTAGTTTGTTACATTTTATTCGTTCTGTTAGTCATATAGAGTGAATCACTCATCTAGGACACTTTCTATATAAACTGATGTATTGTTTATTATTCAATGAATGAGAATGATAGACTTTTCCTCGTTCCTGGTTATCAATTTCTAACATATGCCGAGATAAAGGTAAAAACAGATAAAAAAGAGAAACAAGAAATAAAATACTAAGATTCCAAACATAATACACCACAAATACCAGCAGTTAACCTATCTTATCAAGAATTGATACTAAGTAAAAGTCATAAAACTTTTCAAAACCAATTAATTAACCGCTTATTTGAGTTTCTATTAACATGTTTAAATTATTAACAAATTGATTAACATGTATAACGGAAAAATTATTTAGAAAGGAGAAAGCAAAAATTCAAGAACCAATCGAGCACGAGCAAATTTTAGAATCATTATCTTCTATCGTTTTCTTTTATTTCCTGTTCTCTTCGTCTTGCTTCATTTTCTATTGCGGCGGTTAGAGGCTTATTGAATCATTGACAAGAAGAGGCACAATTTGTCCACTTCCTTTGTATGAAATTATATATATATTTTTTATTTTCATTTTCAATTTCTTATTTATTTTTTCTAACAAATAATTAAAGTTAAATATTATGATTTATACTAAGGCAATTTGTGCAAAAACACTGCTTAATTAACTTAAATATTTATTTTATTACTTGTTAATCGTTGCAAGACAGGTATATATCATGACGACACACCTTTATAAAAATATTAATATATGAACTTATTATAGTTTAAAAAAAATTGAATAAATTTTATTATAAATAAGTTTAAGTAATCGTGTCCTTAATTTAGTTGCATGGGAAAGAAACAGTTAACAAGAAAGTAGCTAACCAATCTACACCAAGAAGAAATAGTAGTGCATGAGCACAAACAAGTAACTTCTACATCAAATCCCTCGAAAAAAAAATTAACTTCATATCAATTTAATTCTTCTAAACAATATTTTTATTTATACAAGGACATGCAAATATGTGCTACGCAAACGAACTCTAAACATAAAATTTCAGCACCCAAATCTCAGTTGGCACAAAAATAATCAGAACTTGATAAAAGTTAAAACACAAGACACAACGGCAATAAGATAGAACACCATGTGAGAGGGGACTTCAATAGCGTTTCCATCAGATGAACCACCATCTGTTGATGGCACTGTTTTAGATCCTGCACCTGCAATTCACCAAAATGACATAATAAAAACATCAGCAATTCTTGTTCGAGTTCATGCACTAACCGACTCAACTATTTGAACTAAGTGAATCAATGAAGATCATATCATTACTCTAGAAGGTTTCTGTACAAAGTGTATATCAGAACTTGTGGCTTTCATCTTTCTTTCATTCTGAGTTTATGTTATAAGATGAAATACCTGAGGGAAAGTCTGAAGCAGAAGGTGATATTGATTCTTGAGGGGATTCAGGTGAAGAATCAGAAGGAGAACCAACTGGAGCAGTGGAAGGAGATGTTGGTCCATTCCCAGCTATATAATCAAATTAAATTCATGTCATGAGAACAAAATCAATACTTTATTATTACCCAATTCATGCTTTAGTTTTACTTATGATGTAAAAGACTTAAGAGTTTAGTTAATATTGTTACCTTGACACTGGCTAACTGGGGGAGTTTGAACTTTACAAGCGCCAGGGAGAGACAAAGCAAGAGTCTGATTGATGGTAATTCCGAAAGTGGAACCACCATTGAGCACGGAGCAAAGGCACTGTGGTGAAGATTGGACAACGGTGGAGAGCTGAGAGCAACATGAAGTTGATGGGGTTGAAGAACTTCCCATTATGTAGTTCAGGCAAGGGCTCAAGCTAGTGAGTGTGCTGGTGCAACCTGATTGAGCAGTAGCATTTTGAGTCCACATAGTGGCCACCATAACCGTAACTACACACAACACAAACCCTCTAAAAGCCATTGTATTCACAAACTTCTCACAGATCAGAAATCTCAAACTCTGATTTGTGTGCTGATAGGGATAAAAAGGTGGGAGGTATATGAGTTATTATATAGAGGAAAAAGAAGTTCTGATTCTAAGACATAGACAAGTAAATTAGGTTGCCTACCCTTTGTGATTAAAGACACGTCGAGGAAAAACATTTTTCCTTAAAAGGAAGTGATTATCGATAATTATAACTATATGGACTGTTTTGTTTAATATACGAAAGTGTCGTAATATTCTAGAATATGTTTGACTCTACCACCCCCAAGATGTAAGGACCTAATTAACTTTAATATTTTTTAAGCAAGATCCAAGCGTACCAAGAGAAGCTAATTTGAGTTTTGATTTAGTAATTATGGTTGCGAATTCACAGCTACCTAGGTTGATGCAGATCTGTGTGAAAGTCACACGAAATTGGAAAATCTATTTTGTCTTAAAATTATGACGAAATATACGAATCCATCAGAATAAAAATGGTTTATACATTACTAAAAGTTCTAATGAGATTTTCTTTTTCTTTTTTTACAAATTTGTTCAGAAGAATTTACAAAACAAAATTTTTTGCTATTTTGTTTTAAGAATCTTATTCGGTAGATTTCGTAGATAATTAATTTTTACAAAATTATAAAATTTGTAAGTATTTTTTATAAAATTTATTGTGAAAAGTGTTTTAGACAAAATATTTTGTAAAAAATTTAACAGTAATTTTTTGTAATTTTTTTTACATAACAAAATTGATAAATATTTTTTAAAATAAATTTTAAAATAAAATTGACAAAAAATATAAATTTTTTTAGTTGGCGATAATTTTTATTCATTTATGAATTAATGTATGGTTAAAGTTCATTAATATATGTAATAAGTACAGTAAGAGTTGTATTGTGATTGTTTCTGTGTGGTTTAAGAAAAGTAGTTCTCAGTAGTCTCTTGGTTGGTTACCAAAAGACTCCAATGTGTCTAAAAAATGGCGGCTAGAAAATAGTGATTGTGCTTGAACTGGAATAGTGAATTCTGATTATGTTTATTGATAAGATAATTTTAGATAACGTAATAATTTTCAGAATTCGTGATGAGGTTATTATCTAGAGAGGATGATAGAGGTTTTTGAAATACTCACAAATAGATTAGGAAGCAATTGCCAACGAAGTTCAGGCACATTATGGTATTCGTTCGATAGACCTTCTTCCTGCACCTTCATAAATATTTCTCCACATCTCATACAGAATAAAAAATCATTTTTACCCTTTTTAGGTTATGTGATCTGACGGTCGAAAATGATTTTACTAATTCGGAAGGCAAAACTGATTTTTAAAAATTAAAGTTAAGAAAAAGATAATATTTAAAGTGCACATTTCAAAAGTTATTTATCTTTTAAATTCCACAATCTGAAAATTGTAACATCCTTATCAACAATTAATAAAAAGAAGTATATTTATTTAAAAAATAATGAGATTAAATTAAAACATTAACAAAATATTATAATAATAAGAACAACATCATTTACTCAAACTTTAAAGTAAATTATATTTAACAATAATGCAAAAACTTATAATATATTATTAAGTAATTGTTATTAAAAAATAGTTAACAGTCTGTCAATTGCAAGAGACTTAAAATTATAATAGAACTATGGATAAAATTATTTTATCAAAAATGTGAGAACTTAAAAAATAGTAGTTTAGAATGAGTAAGTGTTTAAAATAATGGAACTAAATTATTTTATTAGTAAAAAGTCTTACATATAAATAGAAATCTAATAAACGAGTTTCATTAGTTATAAAGACTCTGTCTCTTTAACAACTGTTTCTAAAATCCTCTCTGCCTTCTCTCTAAGTTTCTGACTCCTATAATCATTTGTTCAACAATCAGTGACTGCTAGGGGATCCCTGCAACACACCCTACGTTTCTGTATGATCAATTTCTCAAACAGAGTAAGTTGATTTTTTTCTCTTTTCTTTGATTTTGTCTAAATATCCTTGCATGTGGATGATTCTAGACCACATGTGTATTCTGAATTCTCCTTATGTTTTTTCACTGATCAGTGGTTCTATTGATGCACTCTGATCATGTTCTTGTTATTTTTAGTGAGAGTTGGGGACTTTGTTGGGTTGTGAGGTGTATTGGAACTCTCTATGAACTGTCTGTATAGTATCTCAAGTTAAGGAAGCTAATATCTATCACGTCTCACAAACTTGTTAAGAATGTTATTATATGATTATTCTGTAATTGATTGACGTGTTTGATATGTGAATTGAGTTTTGATGTTTGAAAACAATAAATACTTAGGTTTTATCTATTGTTTAAGAATAATTGTATGTTATGGGTGCAATTGGATGCAATTGGTGTGAATATTTTGATAAAATTAATGTTTGATACTCGAATGGTCTCTATAGAGGTTTTGGAGTTATATGGATTGGTTGAATAGGTATAATTTTTTGCTTAAATCATTTTTTGCATAATTGTGCATATTTGCTTACTCCTTGGGCGAGCCTACTGAGCGAATGAGTTGATCTGTAAAATTATGCAGAACAATGATCTACAGAATTATGCAGATTCGAAAACTCGTTGGGCGAATTTCTAAGTCAGGAACTTCCAGACCTAGGCCAGTGGCTGGGCGAGCATGGTTTAGTGGCTAGCCGAGTGCTACACGTTTGGTGAATTTCCAAGTCAAGAACGTCTAGACCTGGGTTTGTAAGATCCGTGAAAATTAATTAATTAAATAATTAATTAATTAATAAATGCGGGTAGAAAGCGCCTTTATGGCATTAATTATTGTTTAATGTGATGTGGAAAAGTACTAGCTTAAATGGTTGAAAGTACTTTGATTGTGTGAGAGGACTTGAGTTTGAGTCTTATGTATGCCAATTATGTGTTATTTTTTTATTATTGATTTTTAATAATATGTATGAGTATGGAATTGGTATTATAAGCCTATCATGATTGAAGTGTATCACTAACATGATTTGGTTGAATTGGTTATGCACTAGAATGGTGACTAAGTGGTCATGGGTTCAAACTTGGTTGGGAATGAAATTGGAACTTTATTTTTTTAAAAGTGTAGTTTTGGAAGGAATATGAGAGGACAAAAGAAAACCTAGAAGTGGAAGCCGAGGGGATGGAAAACATCCTATAATGACCCTAAATGAGAATTAAACACATTAAAAAGCCCATTTTCGTTTTAGTTTTAAAACCCATCTTAAAGATACCTATAAAAGCCAAATTTTAGGTAAAAGGAAGGGTTTTAGCAGTGTGGTGAACTGGTATAGAGAGGAGCACGAGATTGAGAGTGTGAGTTGAGTTTTGGGTGTGCAAGGGTTGAAGCAAGAAGGCAATTGTGAATCACGGGTCATTCGTCTCTCTCTATTTTGATCAATAATTCCAGGTTAGGGGTGCTGAGTTTAATTGTACTAATTTTTCATGTGTTTCTGCGTCTTTATGCTCAATTGGATTCTCTGTGGTATGATTGTGGTATTATGCGTATTGGGATTGAGAGTTTTTGGATGGGTTGTTGTGTATAAAGCCTCTTTTAGGTGGTTTATATGAATTGGAAGAGGGCTTTGGTACTGTTGTTGTTGACTTTGGCCAAACCTTTAACTTTGGTAATGCAAACTTGTTGAAAACATGTTACTGTGATGGCTTGATGAAATAGAGTGCTTGGCAATGATTGAATTGCATTTGGTGTATGGTTTTTGGTTGTTTCGCGCATGTGCAGGAGAGGAATACTGCAAGTTTCGCCCAAGTGGGTCTCTCTCGCCTAGGCGAGAGTTGCAGAACTTCGGTTCTGAATTTGATTCGCGCAGCTCGCTCAGGCGACCTGAGTTAGTGTTGAACGACTTGGTCTCTCGCTCAGGCGAGAGATACTCGCCTGAGCGAGGTCGCGATGAAAACTTCATGGGTTGAACGCGATTTTTCGATCAAGTGAGGTGGTTGAGATGTTGAGCGACAAAGACTCTTGCTTAGGCGAGAGAGGCTCGCCTAAGCGAGGTTGTGATGAGATTTTGGTGTTCTTCTTTGTTGACTTCTCGTCCAAGCGAGGATCTTTGTGTGTGTTGAGCGACTTGAGGTCTCGCTCAGGCGAGAAGAGCTCGCCTAAGCGAGATGACGAAGGTACAACCATTGTTACACGCTCGCTCAGATGAGGTGAACTAGCCTAAGCGAGGCTGAGGGCTTAGCTTGGGCGAGAGTCCCTGGCTTAAGCAAGTTTATGCGATTTCCCATGTTTGTGTGTGCTTGTATGTGTGGTTTGGCTACTTTTTCCTATGTAAAGGGAGTATATGCATGTGGTGTGGTGTTTAGGCTTAAAGGACTAAGTCCAATAGGGGTCTGGGATGTGTTTGATAGTTGGACACATGATGGGCATGGAACTGGATGAGTTCCCGTCGGCTACCAATGGGCGAGGAGTCCTTGGTATGGTGATTACATGTGTCGGGCATACGATGGGCAAGGAATTGATATGTTTTCGTCGGCTACTATTGAGCGAGGAGTCCATAGTATGGTGATTGCGTGCGTGTCAGGATCCAAGTTGAGGACGCTTGGATGATTTACTACAGACGAGGAGTCTGTAGGGCAGGACTATGAGTGGGATAGGCTCATAGGGTTGGACCACGAATGAGTTAGTTTCGTGGGAGCACAGGGAAATCCCAAGACCTAGTTCATGTATATGACTCATGAAGGACTATGAGCTCATAGATGGGTAATTTGAAAACAATGAGATATTTAATTATGTTATTTTGGGATGAGTGGCATATTTATTTCATGTATTTTGTTTATATCTTGTGCATAGCTCACCCTTTCTGTGTGTGTGGCGATGATCGGATGATTCGTTATCCGGGAGTAGATGATTTGACAGGTGGGCTAGGAGATGCATAGACTCGGAGCGAGGGATAGTTGGAGATTTTTGTTTAGATGTTATTATTTTGATTTTGAGATAAATATGTAACCCTTTGGGAGCCATGTGAATATTGTTTTAGTTTTATGAATTATGGACTCTTGGTTTTATGAATGTATATTTAAGTTTTAAATTTTCCCGTGTTTTTGGGAAATGTATTTCTATTAAATGAGGTATTTACTTTCATTTTGTATTTATTTATTAAAATATTAGTAATATTCCTTAGGGATGTTACAGGGTTACTGGCTGGGTGAGAATGGGCCAGTGGCTGGGCGAGTAAGTACGAACCTGAAACTTGCCTTCTTGAGTGATTTGAATGGTATTTTGTGGTTATACAAGTTAATTTGGATAAGGATTGATAACTGAATATATCTATGCTAGTACTAATTCAAGGAGAATTAGCTATGTATTGTAGTAGTGTATGCATTGAAGTAGGAATTGTCTTGGCAATTATCTTGACACTCTAATAATCATTCAAGTTCCCAAATAGAGAGGAATGAGGTATGTGGTGAGAGGAGAAGGAGGTCCTAGTCTAGGTGTTTTTCCTTGACCATAGGTGTTAACAGACTAACCTTGTATGTGGTAGGGTTTTACTCTGTATCTGTTGCTCTACAGAGCATGAGATGCCACTACAAGTGCACAATTGCTTGGATCCAACCTCAATGCATGAATCCAGATTAATTGAGTCTTAGATTATCAAATTGTGTGAAACTAATTGATTTTTTGTGCCTGTTGTATGTTATTAACTATAGAATTGATTTATGTTTTCTTTTTAAATCATTAGCTTACCCTTCTTTTTTCTCTTTTGTTTTTGGTGTTTGTTATTTTTTGACATGATCACCTAATTGGTGTGAGCAGTTGAAAACCTTGCAACTAGCCTTGTGCAGGGAAGAGGAGGAAATGTTGCACAATAGAGTTTCTATGGAAATTCAAGTGTTTTTGGTTTAGACTTGTGTTTTCTCTTTTGAAAATTCTAATGCAAGTTGTGTATTTAAATTGTATAGCAGTTTATCTAGTTTATGTGGAATGATTATAACATACTGTTTATATTTTGGATTTTATGCTTTGAACTATTAGATATGCAATGTTTTGTTTGATGATGTTAAAAAACACTATTTAAAAAAAAAAAATATATATATATATATATATATATATATATGACTCATAACTTGGTTGGTTAAATTTCTTTGAGAAGATTTTTTTTTTTAAATTTAATTGACATAAAAAAGTTAATTCCCATTTTTTTAATTAAATAAATAAAATATTATTTTGATATTAAGACTAATCAACACTTTTATTATAAGTAGCATAAAATCAATGGTTAATATCCATATTTTTATTCATAAGAAGTTAGAACATATAAATCATATTTTTTTTGTAATTTTTTTTAATTTAAATAAGAATTGCTTGATAACAATTTATAATGACGAAAATATAAAGAGAAATGCAGAGTGACTCTGAATGGATCGTGAACCATATGGAGTCATTGAAAATTGGTTTCAGAAAAGGTCCATTCTAATTTCTAGCCAACCAAACCACACAAGACTAAAACCTTTGACAAGATTGTTGTTGTAAGGTAGTTGAACGTACGTTCTCTCCCTCATCTTCAAATCTATCTATTTTCCTCTATTCTCAATCATCTCGTCTCATCACAACATATATGTAAACAACCTAAGACAACCTCCACTTCTCGAATAACACAAACCAATCTTATATATTATACTTCTTTCTATTGAACTTTACATATCAGATTCATGCACAGTGTATGTTTGAATTGACACTAAAACAAAATCCATCTTTATCTCAAAATTGTGGTCAAATATTAATAAAAACAACCATCACTTAAAATATCGCGGTGGTTGCAGGTCAACGTTTTACATGCTCTTAATAATCTCACATCTAAGTTTTGAATGTGCAATTCCTTTTGCAACTTGTTTTGGAATCTCCTATATTTAGGAATTTATATGGTTGTACATATCATATCCATTGAATACATATGATATGCATAGTGTAAGATAACTAAAAAAAATCATTCTCATTAAGCGAGTTAGCCTACGATACAAACAACTAAATTTGGCTTCTTTTAGGAAAACAGACAAAAAATATATAGTTAAAAATATGTCGACCCAAAATAAAACGTGGAGTATTCAATATATGATTGTTAAAATATAGAATTTGTTCATTTTTATTTCATTTTCTTGTAATGGTAAAAAACTCAATCCCGAAATTGCCAATTATAAAACTCAAGCTAATCTTCAATGAAAAGTTTGAGAAAATAATGGGAAAATAATTTTTTTTAAAACCTTCTTCAAAGTCGAAATTGAAGCTTCCAAATCTGAGATACTGCAACCAGTATCAAAACCAACATTAATAATTAATAGAAGTTGCACCAATAAACAACCTCGAAGAGTTCAAGAATTGAACCACCAGTGCTTTTGACCCTTGGGGGCTTCTCCTTGCACCCCAAAGATTCTTCAATACCTCTAAAAATGACATAATTGACCTTAATTAATTTTTTATCTGTCTCTGTGGTTGAGATAATTAAACCGAATTTACTGTGGTTGGCTGGTATTTATGGTGTTGCACCCCCAATTCATGTATTTCTCCTTCCTCCGTTTTTTTTCTTCTTCCTCCGTTTTCTTTCTTCTCCTTCCTTTGTTCTCATTATTATTCTCATAGCAGTGGTTCCAGCTTTCTCTCTTTCATTTTCATTTGAAAGTGCTTTTGCAGTGGTAGTGGTCCCTGGTTTCATTATGTGTGAACTGGGTCCTGCTTCAGGTGCTCCAAACTCTGCAAGGTCATCCACACGTGGTTCAAATTTCTTAAAGCTTTCCTCGTTCTTTGCACGTTCCAGGTTAGTATTTGTTTTTTATTAATGGTCTTTTGGAATTTTTCTCTGTTACATGGAGTTATATTTCATTTTGTGATGATTACTGATGTTCAATGAAATGCGAAACAAATGTGATCATTTTCTGGGTTTTTCATTGAAACGGATGTTGAAATCCGTTTCAGAGAAGTGTGAAACGGATATTGAGATCCGTTTCATTTATTATTTTAGCCAATTTTGATTTTGTTAGGCTTGTATTTGTGAAGTTAATGATTAATTAGTTCCTCAATATTTTTTTCAGCTTTTGGTTTGTCGACTACTTTCGTTAGGGTCTTATGAAGGTGATGTTATTTTCCCAAGAATTTTGAGTTGGCCGTCCTTGATGATTAGGATTCACGGAATCAAATCCGCATTTGAATATAACAATGTATTGTATTGCATTCGTTTTAGTTTAGTTGATTAAGTTGTATTATGTGTACCAATAAGGAATAAAGTTTGGACATCATTATGTAGGTTGTTCTTGATTGGGAATTAACTGAAGAGGAAAAAACATTGATGTTGTTCGTGATGCCTTAAATATTGGTGAAGATGGCATCCCAAAAAAAGGAATAGATGACATGTCCTTTACTCAATTTAAGCAATGGTGCAAAAGGAAGTTGAAAAGAAATTATAGGGTCGTTCGACAATTAACGAACCAGCTGAGCAGTATGGAAGAAGAGTATGCCATGGAGGTGAAGAACTTGACCCATCTTTCTTTCATCAACCTGAAGCCTCTTCCTTTGATAAAGGTGATGCCTTTGATGTTGAGGAGCCCCAATCATATCATTTTGAGCAACCTGAGCAAGGTACTCCTGAATACAATCATCATGGAATGGAAATTATTCCCTTTATCGAAGCAGAAAAATGTTCTTTGGATGTTGACTTAACTCAATTGTATCACATTCTTGTGTCACAAAATGACAGGTAGGTTACTGTTGTGGATATAAATTTCATTATTTTATTTCCACGGTTATATAGAGTTAATTCTAAATTTCCACTTTTCAGGAAAGTTGTGGTTGACATAAATCACCAGATACTAACCACAGTTGAGTGTTGGGGATTTCGTCCTCATTGAAAACTTTGCAACATGGTAATGACATCCCTTTCCACAAAATCCAAGTTTTCATAACCTCTAGCATCAAATACCAAAGACTGAAAACTTTTGTTCAAACATACTCCCGCTTGATCATTGATATCGATTACTCTTTTTGCCTGCATATTTATCTTCCTATTACTGCGCACAAGCCTTGATTTGTGTGGACTTAAATGGTGATTATGTTCCTCCACCACACTTCTAATCAACCATTCACCTTCTTTTTAACAGCACTAACACGTGAAGGGCAAGCCTTTCTTTGTGTTGGGATTTTTTTTTTCTGGGGGATGTTGGACATATGGTTTCCTTCTCGAAAACAAACTAGTTTGACGTAGCACAACTAATTATCATCGTCTTTCTTTGATGTTCTGATTCGGACACCAAAACCACTTCTGATTGCATGTTGTTTATAAAATTTCTTTAGTTCATCCACAATTTCGAAAGTCATCCCCACTTTTGGAAAGAAACCCAAGTGGGATTCAGCACAGTCGTTGTTGGTTGAAACATAGCCAATGTGTTACAATTTTTTTCAGGGATATCATCTTCCAGTAGAGTAATGTTATCTAGACCCAGAGCATGTGTTTCTTCCATGTTTTTTCCTTGTATAAACTTTCAATGCAGTTCATAAGTCTTACTGTCAATACAATGTTGAACAAAAGTAAATAACGTCTATAATACATTTATATGGGTAAGGACATCTGCTGTTTTGTGAACAAAATAATGTGCAATGAAGCATTTACTCTCGTTGACGATAAGAATCAGAGACAAATTAATTTCACATTTTTTTGAAAAGTAAAGGAACCGTAAAACTTAAAGTACAATAACACACATGTTGGAGGTAGCCATTAATGTTGCAGATAAGTTGAATGGATAATTAATGAAACCATTTATTACTCAACTTACTTGATGAATGCACCACCAACCAAAGTAGGACGATTCCTAAAGAGTAATCGTGAATGCGTTGTGCACGGAGAAAAAAGAGACATTGTCCATGGAGGATGGGTTGTTGTGAGCCATCAATTGCATTAAATGAATGAGATTTGGTTGGTGATGGAAAAGTAGACTGTGCCTTTCAATGTAACCTGGAAATTAATTACATATAAGCTGAAACGTATACAAAAAGCTACCCAAGGGTATTTTCGTACAAGTATCCAACCTTTTTCAATTATAAATTAAACATAAAGGTAAAAACCTTTACCTCAACCAAATCACCTTTCGTCTTTGTCCGCCTAATTACATTGTGCATTCTAGTCATCCCCAATCCAGTTTTTTGGTGTGTACGACCTTATTCTATGTCCTTATACCCACTACAAATTATTTTCAACTACTTTGTTCACTTTCTCTAGCATTTTTTCAATTTCATGAAATTTTTTCCGGCTACAATAAATATGTAGGTTGAAGTAATGGAAGCATGGGAGGGCCTTGACATTTATGAGTCAGACGTGATGTTATTCATCCGAAGATGCAATTCCAACACAGAATTCATTCCCGGCCCTACAGGAAATGCACAAGCACTTACGCTAAACAGAGAATCGGACGAACCTGAAAATACACAACAATTAATGAAGGAAATGGCTGCTGCAGGTGATGCACGAGACTTCAACTCAAATGCTTGGAAATGGGCTTGCAGGTTTTTTGAATACCATGGTAAGCATGTGGACCACTAATAGCATGGTAACATTAAACACATCATTAAGTTTAAAAATAATAATCATCCATGCTTTCAGGTTTAGTTTTTGAAGGGGACATCAAAAATATGATTTTACTCTCTTATAGGAAATCAATGGAAAAGATACCTTTGGTTGTCTGTGTGGTGAAAAAATGTCACCCCAACGGGTTGAGTGACATGTCCATAGTAATTAAGGTAAAATGCCATTAAGGGTTGTGTGTAATTATTTTGAAATGCATCTAATATTTTGTTCTTTAATTGGTTCAGACCCTTCAACTACAGCAAAGGCAAGCGTCGATAGAAAAGCTGTCATGGATCATGAGTTTGGTTCCCATATTGCTGTTGGAGCATCCATGATTTTGAAAAATGTATTTTCACCGCCTCATGCGTTTTGACTTCATTTGGTTTTCATAATTGACATGAAATATAAATATAAAATCTTAAATATGATTCATCAGGTTTCAGTTTACGGTCACAACCCATGGGTGCCTCTTTGCCTGAACATCACCATTTGCAACATTGTGAAGGTTAATTTTTTTTATGACATTTATATTTATACTTTGTAATGATTTTTATATTTAAATTAGGAACTCATATTCAATTCATTATTAATAGGTATTCAAGAATGACATAAGTCCACCAACTGACCATGAAGTTGAAGCTTTTTTGCCCGTTGTGCGAAACTACCCAGGAGAATATCTTGATGTTGACGATATACTGAAGAAGCTGGTCCCTCCACCTAAAGTTGTGATAACTGCTTACCATGAGGACACTTCTAAAACATCTTTTGCTGGATCATCATGTGGCCCATGTCCTAATGCTGATATTTCTTTTGGTGCGAACTCACCAGGTGGAACATATGATGCACATCCCGATGGGGCTACCACATTTGATGTTAAATGCCCTGATGTTTAAACCGGCTATGGATTTCAGTAATCATTTTGTCATCCCTCTATTATTAAATAATACTGTTGTAGTGCGTTTATGTGTATGGTGAACACCTTCTCCACATTTTGGAAAAACTTGTTGTTAATTATTTATAGTAGTGCTTATCATTCCATGAGTGAATGTGTTTTGTCAATGGAGAAGGATACTATTTTAGTACTGATTGTTGGACCCCATGCTGTGCATACCATTAACACACACCATATTCATTTTTATTCAAACCGAGTATTAATTTTAATTGTCCGAAATCTTGCTTGACTCGTATTGAAATCTAATGTAACATCCCTAAGGAATATTACTAATATTTAATAAATAAAATAGGAAATAAAAATAAATGCCTCATTTAATATAATACCATTTCCCGAAAAAACACAGGAAATTTAAAACTTTAATACACATGTAATAAAAACAGGAGTCCATAATTTATAAAACTAAAATAATATTCACATGGCTCCCAAAGGATTACATATTTATCTAAAAAACAAAATAATAAACATATAAAAAAAATCCCCTACTATCCCTCGCTCCGAGTCTATGCATCTTCTAGCCCACTTATCAAATCATATGCTCCCGGATAACGAGTTATTCGATCATCGCCACACACACACAGAAAGGGTGAGCTATGCATAATATATAAACAGATACATGAAATAAATATGCCACCCATCCCAAAATAACATAACTAAAATTTCATGATTTTCAAATTACCCAACCATGACCTCATAGTCCTTCATGAGTCATATACATGAACTAGGTCTTGGGACTTCACTATGCTTCCACGAAACTAACCCAATCGTGGTCCAACCCTATGAGCCTATCCCGCTCTTAGTCTTGCCCTACAGACTCCTCGTCTGTAGTAAATCATCCAAGCCTCATTAACTTGGACCTTGGCACACACGCAATCACCATACTAAGGACTCCTCGCCCAATAGTAGCTGACAGGAACATAACAGTTCCTTGCCCATCGTGCGCTCGACACATGTAATCACAATACTAAGGACTCCTTGCCCATTAGTAGCCGACGGGAACTCAACCAGTTCCATGCCCATCATGCGTCCAACCGTCAAGCACATCCCAAACCCCTATTGGACTTAGTCCTTCAAGCCCAAACACCACTCCACATGCATATACTTCCTATACTTAAGAAAAAGTAGCCAAACCAACACACACAAGCACACAAACATGGTAATTCACATAAACTCGCTTAAGCCAGGGACTCTCGCCCAAGCTAAGCCCTCGGCCTCGCTTAGGCTAGTTCACCTCGCCTGAGCGAGCATAATATAGTAGCATCATCATGTTATCTCGCTTAGGCGAGATCCTCTTGCCTGGGCGAGCCATACCATCGTTCAAATAACACACACCTCGCCTAACGAGGATAAAATCAAACCAACATCAATTCTCATCGCAACCTCGCTTAGGCAAGCCATTCTCGCCTAAGCGAGCACGCCTGTCGCTTAGAACTTCAATCGCCTGGGCGAGAAGTCGTGCTCAAATCATCCAGGATTACTCGTGACCTTGCCTAGGCGAGCCAATCTCGCCTAAGCGAGACTGTATTTCGCTCAAACCCAACCCTAGTCGCCTGAGCGAATTGCTTGAGTATGAACACTGAATGGACTCCTGCAACTCTCGCCTAGGCGAGAAGGAGTCGCTTGGGCGAAATTCACAGAGTTTCGCCACTATTCCATCACGAAAACTATAAGACCCATGAAAATTAATTAATTAATTAACAAATGCGGGTAGAAGGCGCCTTTATGACATTAATTATTGTTTAGTGTGATGTGGAAAAGTACTAGCTTAAATGGTTGAGAGTACTTGGTTGTGTGAGAGGACTTGGGTTCGAGTCCTATGTATGCCAATTCGACTCAATCTCGAATTGGGGTAATATGAATGGATGAAATAACATGATTGATGTTTGCTAGCCATTGTTTTATGCTAGGCAATGATCGAATTATGTTTTGGCATGTTTTGTGGTGTGAATTGGGCAATGTTGGGGTGGATTCAGTGTGTGAACAGACTTGAAACCCTACAAGTCTAGCCCAAGCGGGTCCATCTCGCCTAAGCGAGAGTTGCAGAGTCTCACTTTGGTTTCTGGTTCGTTGTTCTCGCCTAGGCGACCAGGAAAAGGGTTGAGCGACATGGTCTCTCGCTCAGGCGAGAGACACTCACCTAAGCGAGGTCACGAGGAAACCTCGGAGTTTTGAGCGTGATATCTCGCCCAGGCGAGAGGTTTTGAGTTCTGAGCGATGGACACTCTCGCCTAGGCGAGAGTGGCTCGCCTAAGTGAGTTCTCGAAGTGCAGTGGTGATGTTTTTGTCGAATACTCGTCTAGGCGAGGTCTGTGTGTTGTTTTTGAGCGAAGGAGTGACTCGCCCAGGCGAGAGGATTTATCCTAAGCGAGATAACGTGATGCGACCACTGTTTTAAGCTCGCTCAAGCGAGGTGAATTAGCCTAAGCGAGGCCGAGGGCTTAGCTTGGGTGAGAGTCCTTGGCTTAAGCAAGTTTATGTGAATTTCCATGTTTATGTGTGCTTGTGTGTGTGATTTGACTACTTTCTCCTAAGATTAGGAAGTTTATGCATGTGATGTGGTATTTGGGCTTCAAGGACTAAGTCCAATAGGGGTCTGGGATGTGCTTGATGGTTGGACACATGATGGGTATGAAACTAGTTGAGTTTCCATCGGCTACTAATGGGCGAGGAGTCTTTAGTATGGTGATTGTGTGCGTGCCAGGGTCCAAGTTATGAAGACTTGGATGTTTTACTACAGACTAGGAGTCTGTAGGGCAGGACTATGAGTGGGATAGGCTCATAGGGTCGGACCACGAATGAGTTAGTTTCGTGGGAGCACAGTGAAGTCCCAAGACCTAGTTCATGTATATGACTTATGAAGGACTCTGAGGTCATGGTTGGGTAATTTGAAAAGCATGAAATTTTAGTTATGTTATTTTGGGATGGGTGACATATTTATTCATTGTATCTTTTTTATATATTGTGCATAGCTCACCCTTTCTGTGTGTGTGTGGCGATGATCGGATAACTCGTTATCCGGGAGCAGATGATGTGACAGGTGGGCCAGGAGATGCATAGACACGGAGAGAGGGATAACATAGGATTTTGTATATATTTATTATTTTGGTTTTGAGATAGTTTTGTAACCCTTTTGGGAGCCATTTGAATATTACTTCAGTTTTATAATTGTGGACTCCTGGTTTTATGATGTGTAAATTAAAGTTTTAAATTTTCCGTGTTTTTGGAAAATGGTTTTATATTAAATGCGGTCTATATTTTATTTTGGAATTTATTTATTAAATATTAGTAATATTCCTTAGGGATGTTACAAAAACAACCCACACCATACCCAAAACCCAATAGATACTATACCACGCATTTCAAATCAACCATCCACATATTAGTTTACATATTTGTATCTGGTGGAACTACCAAGACCCAACATTTATCCAATTTTAACCATGCAATTCCCAAAACCCTCACTCTAATCATAAGGATACATAGCATGTCTTTACACACAATCTCAACCAACCAAATTACAAATTACAGCACATGCCACACGAAATTCTGATTTCACAGAATACCATTTATAACAATAGAGACCCAATATAGTCCCAAAAGCCAATTTAGAACCATAAACCACGTGAACAGTGCATGAGCCCCTCTAACCTATACAATTGGTAGGACTTTCAAGCCACAATATCAAAACACCCCAACCACAAACTCAAATTGCATTCAACACGAATTTCATACCATACAATTAGCAAATTCATACACCTAAAATAACAATATGAAAATTAGGTTCAGCTCCCCTAACCTGAATTCTTGATTGAAATTGAGAAAGGAATAGGGATTTTCCTTGGTTCACCAAATTCTTTGCTTCCACCTCTCTCTCCCAACTCAGCCCTTGCACACCCAATTCAGCCTCTCACTCTCCAATTTTCGCTCTCCTTCCAAGCTAAAACGAAAAGAATTGTAGAAACCCTCCTTTCCACCTCAAATTTGCCTTTTATATATGTCTTATGATTGGGTTAAATTGTTGATTTCTTGTAGTGTAAGTGGGATTCCCCTTTTTGTGTCCACTTTCTTTAATTCCTATTTTACCCTTTTTAATATAATAAGTTATTTATTATTTTTAAAATTATTTCACAAGTAACCATTATTTTACAGTTTGTTTTTCTCTGCAACCACATCATTTCATCATTGTTCCTTTCGTGAAGTTGCTTTGCCTTGCTTATTGTCTTTTTTTTCACACTCACTTTGTCGATGTTATTTATCTTCATTGGACTTCATTGGACAAAACATTAACGGTATTTTCCATTGTTCCTTTTCATTTATGATTATTCGCTTTGGGTAATTGTCCAATTGTCCAATTTCCTTTTTTCATTTATGTTATAGATGTTGGCGAGACCAATATAACTACATAAACAAATTGGTATGCATTGGTATCAACTGTATTTTCTTCACATTTCTTGGCGTAGTTCTCTTCTTTGACCGTGGTTTGCTTGCTCTGGGAAATGTGAGGCTTACTTTTACAATCTAAATTTCCTTTCGAATAGAGGTTCGTATTTCCCTAATTTTTGTTTTGGAATCTATTTTTGTGGAATTAGATATTTTTCTTGGCAGCGGTAGCCATTTTGCTCGGTTGGCGTTCTACTTGGACACTTTTCACTAATAGAGCGAACTATAAGGCACTCTTCTATCCTTTTCTCTTCATAGTCACCGGTGGACATTTGTACAGTACTAGAATGTCACTCACATGTTACACAGTTGTTTTTAGTGTTATGCACAAGGGACATAGCTGCTTCTTGGCTTTTCAGCTGTTTGCTTTAGATCAAAGAACATATTTATTTGTCATTCCTAAACTTGAAATTTAATTGTGAATCTGCTAAACGAGATATATTTCCTCGCCTATCATATAAGTGTGAAAGTTTAGCAGTGATAGTCTGGTATTAATAGTAACGAATAGTTGCATATATTCATTGTACAAGAAGCGTCTTCAGGTTGTTACTCTTATTTCTCTTTCACAAATACATTTATTTGTTTGATAGTTGATCCCCAAGTAAAATTTTTGTACAAAGTCTGCATAAATGTCTGCATAAAGTCATTGGTATGCATTTTTTTTACTTTATGAAAAAACTACATATCAAACTCTATTTACTACAGCTACATAATGAAATAACAGGGTTACTATAGATGTTTTCAATATAAAAATAATATTCTTATGCATAAGAGGGGTGTGTTTGTTTATATCATATATAAACTTGACATAAAAAGCTACCATATTTATCACAATATGTTTTAAAATTCATTTTTGTGACAGAGAATACTGAAGAGTATAGTTTTCATCAGTTTTTAGGTTTGACTTTTTATAGAAATCAATAAAACTTAATATTTTTAAAAATAGATGCTTGAACAATTTTAATACGGTTGGAAAAAAAAAACTTAAAGGATTTAATGTTAGATTTATTTATGTTTAGCCAGTATACATCTTAACGTTCTAATTAAAACATATTTTATAAACTTTTGAATTAAGCCTAGATTTTATACCCATTAGTCTCTCTGTAATATGGTTATCAATTTATTTCGTTATTTATCAGAGGTAATGACACTTGATATTGGTTGTTAAAATTATAATAATAAAAATTAAAAAATGTATTGTTTTGTGATAGAATAGTTACATTTACACTACACTACCCCTTCATGTATTATTTATTTTATCATTTTACCAAATAAAAAATGTAAATGGTCATTTGATAATAAGATTAGTGTTAATGTAATAAATTGTAACAGTATAATCATGTATTAATATGAAATTTAAAATGTAATTTACTTCTTATTATTGTGCAAATCTCTATGTCCCTAGCTTTATGTCCAAACAAAACATAGAATATACTGATACTAAGCAATTTTTTTTAGAAATTAGCAACTTTTTTACATCCTGTATTATTTTAAAACTGACAAATTACTTTTTTTAATTACAAATCTTTTTTTTTCTTCAGTAACTTGCTGACTAGCCTGTCATCATTTGCATTGCTGCTCTTCATTGTTACATCAAATCAAATTTTGTAGTCTTTCTACTCACACATTTAGGTATTTCTTCATATATCATTATCTTCTTTTAGTTTTATTTGTTGTACATATTAAGCACTACTTTTATTGTCCTTCTTTTCATTCATTACTTTCTTCCAAGTAATATATTTTTAAATTTATATTAATTTTGGATTTATTATTTATTGTTTTTTGTTTAACTAGACAACATACCTAAATGGAAGATATTCCTTCTAACAAATCAACATCAGAACAACAAAGACAAAGATGGAGAATAAATGCTGTAAATAGAAGACGTAGAATGACCCCCCAACAAAGACTTATTGAACAATCTAAAAGAAGGAAAAATAATTCTGAAAACACAACCAACATTGTCCAAATGCCAAACAGAGCTCCCTGATTGAGAATGACATATATTCGACAAATGGCTCGGTCAGTAACTAATGTAGGTAACATCACATTTTTCCTCATCACTATTGTATGTAAACTATATATTCGGTTTAAATAAAATTTAACTTATCTTTTAAATATTAGGTTATGGTTTGGTCCCACAAAGGTTTGCAGGACGTAATGATAATGAAGCAGAACCAAATAATACACACATTACTGACACTCTACATGGTCAGTCAATTTTATTCATCAATATTTAATCCATGTTATTTACTTACCATTTTATGAAATATTTACATATTTATATTTATTATGTTTCATACTTTCACATAACAGGTTCTTCTCACGCAACGCAAAGGTTTGAAGAATATAATGTATATGAAGCATTGTCAAGAACTTCACCTGTCAATAACATAGATTATGGTCAGTACACTATATTTGTATTATGTACAACAGTAAAAAAACATATATAAACAATAATGTATTCTAACAATCTTAAAAATACTTAATAAATAATTACATTTACTTACGCTTAAATGTAAAATTATATCTAACTCTACACAAAAAAGTATAATACAACTTCTTTGTGTAGGTTTAAACCCACCTCATCACTACTGTATGTCATTAGCCGAGAAAATCCTTCTGAGTATGCTTACATTCTTTTTATTTCTTTCCTGTAAAGTATATATTTGATTCAAATACAATTTATCTTATTTTTTAAATATTAGGTTATGGTTTTGCCCCATAAAGGTTTCCAAGACGTAATGATAATGAAGCAGGACCAAGTAATACGCACATTATAGACAGGTTTCCATGACGTAATGATAATGAAGCAGGACCAAGTAATACGCACATTACTGACAGGTTTCTAGGTCGTAATGATAATGAAGCAGAGCCAAGTAATACGCACATTATTGGCACTGAACATGGTTAATCAACTTTATTCATCAATAGTTAATTTATGTTGTTTACATTCCATTTCAAAAAATATTTTCATTCTATTTATTTACTATTATAGGATTTGTAATTATGATTTTGATATAATTTATTACGGTGATGAATAATAAAACACCTTTAAGTATCGTTAATTTTCGCAATTACTCCCTTTTTTTTCTCTGTGTATCAAGATATGATTATACTTTATTACCATCTATCATGATTTTTAATTTTCTCTTTATTTATTACAGTGATATTGGATTTTTATTATACACTTTTTTTTCATTGATTTAATACCACACAGGTTATGGTTTTCCTACACAAAGATTGGAAGGATGTATTCATAATGAAGTAGAACAAAGTAATACACACGTCAGTGCCCTTCAACATGGTTAGTAAATTATTTCCATCAATAGTTAATACTCATTTTGGTACCATTGAACCTTATTTGTATCTTTTTCCTACCATAATTAATACATGTGCTTTAAGAATGCACTTTTAATAATT
>Ga0214542_1005776_pt1 | contig 23209 bp, 8 predicted proteins | sample CNSS1metaG_FD_160096 | JGI IMG/M metagenome (GOLD analysis project Ga0214542, IMG submission 160096) | Root nodule microbial communities from cowpea collected in UCLA plant growth center, Los Angeles, California, USA - CNSS1 | ecosystem: Host-associated > Plants > Roots > Nodule | place: USA...
TTTGTTTGTATTTCCTTTTTTTTTTTTTTTTTTTTTTTTTGTGTATTATGTTTTTCTTGATCACTCCCCCCCACCCTCCTTCTAATCTGTTGATTTTGATGATGAACTAATTTGAATTTGGCAGCTGGGAATGAATTTTGATGTTACCAGATCAAATTCAAAAGTTCTCCATGTGTTCCCCTTCAATTCTGAGAAAAAGCGAGGTGGTGTTGCTTTGAAGCTGGTAATCATTTGACAAAAATATTTAATGATGCACCTTCTCATTTGGAGCAATCTGTGAACTAGCTCAAGATATTTATTCATCCATGTGTTTCAATTCGTAACATGCATGGTTGCATGTTTCATTCATTTACATTAATTTTCTAGGGTCTTTTCTACGCTAATCAGATATACTTATGTAATTTTCGTGTCAGGGGGGTTCTGAAGTACATATACATTGGAAAGGAGCTGCAGAGATAGTTCTTGGAGCATGCACTCAATATCTTGATTCAGATGGTCAATTGCAATCCATTGAAGAGAAGAAGGTTAGTAAATGTAGTTTGAGGTCCTAGAGAGTTTACTTTCTCAAAAAAAAAAAAGTCCTACAGAGTTTTCCTGATGGAATGAAATTCATTAAGTTAAACATTGGAGATGTAATTTCTTTTGGTTTATAAACGATCAGAAATGAAGGAAAAATACATGGACTAAGGTTACCACCATATCTATTTTTCTTATCAATGTGATTATAGTGTCATTTGAAATTACTCTGATGTAGAATAAAGCCATTATGTAATATGGTAATATAGCCCTTGACCTGAAAAATTATCACAACAGTGAGCAGGTGACCATTTTTTTGGCAATTTCCTAACTATTTTGATATATTTTTTAAAATCCCTTTGCAGGTTTTTTTCAAGCAATCTATTGATGACATGGCTGCTCGCAGCTTGCGTTGTGTAGCCATTGCATACAGGTCATATGAACTAGACAAAGTTCCATCTAGTGAACAGGACTTAGACCAATGGTCCTTACCGGAACATGAACTTGTTTTGCTTGCTATTGTTGGAATAAAGGTAAACTGCAAGGGTAGATTTCTTGGTTCATTGTCTTGACACGTCTCATTACTGCCATTTTATGTACAAATGAGTTGCATTCTGGCATATTCATAGTTATATTCTTAAACCCCTAATCCTACTATTTGTTGCTGAGATTAGAGATGGCTTGGTCCTTATCGCGTTCAAATTACCCTGCAATCCTTTATTCTTTATTAAGTTAAAACTAATCTGTATCTTCAGGATCCTTGTCGCCCTGGTGTCAAAGATGCTGTAAGACTTTGCTCTGATGCCGGTGTTAAGGTAATGCGTTTTATGTTTGTTGGTTATGGTTTAGGCGTGCTGTGTCATATTGATTGTAATTTTTTTCTTTACTATGGCAAGGGTGTTACCCCAAAATGTAATATGGGAACCCAACACATTCTGTCGTTTCGATTTTACAGGTACGCATGGTTACCGGAGACAACCTCCAAACAGCTAAGGCAATAGCTTTGGAGTGTGGAATACTGGCTTCAAGTGAAGAAGCCGTTGAGCCAACTATAATTGAAGGAAAGAAATTCCGTGAACTATCTGAAAAGGAAAGAGAAGATTATGCCAAGAAAATAACTGTATGTTTCTTTCATTGTGATTTCTACTTCTGTTTTTGGTGTATTCACTTTTTTGGGTGGATGTTGTGATTTTTTTTGTTATATGCATTATCTGATATTGATAGATGGATTTTTTTGTCCTCCATTTTTAATCTTGTACAAGGAAATGCTGTTGTGTTAAGAACTCTAGCCACAGATTACATCCGACTTAATTATGTAATTTTCTTCTGACTATTAAAATGAATAATTATAGGTCATGGGGAGGTCTTCTCCTACTGACAAGCTTTTGCTTGTGCAAGCCCTACGTAAAGGAGGGGAAGTTGTTGCTGTCACAGGAGACGGTACCAATGATGCTCCTGCACTTCATGAGGTCTGTCACTTTCTTTGGATGCATCCCTTTGACTGAAAACCATATATATTTCACTGTGAACACATTTGAACATTATGTCATGGAGCATCCGTATATGATTGGCATGACTTGCATAAACTTTTCTCGTTAAAATTCTTCTGATAGACATGAAATTCTTTAGTAGGGAGTTTTTCTAATGTATTCACGTAGGATTTATGTAGTTGCAGTTGAATGCCAAAAGCCTAATGAATGTCAAAAGTTTGCTGCTATCAACACCATTCCGGATGTAACAATAATTACTTCCGATATAACTTTTGGAATACAAATGCAATCAGTGGTGATTTGAGATATTTTTTCTATGAACAAAAAGCTTTTTCTATCATGAAAACAATAGCTGCTGCCTTCTAATAGTACATTCTAAAAATAAACCAGCTTAATGTGCTTGAATAACATTTGAAAAGTTGGAGAGAGGAGGAAGAAATGAAGAGAGAATGGAGAAAAGGCCAGTCTCATTGTGTGCTTTTTAAGGAAATATTAAGGGCTGTTTGGTTTAATAAAATGTTTTCTTCTTTCATTTCTTGATTTCACAAATAGTTTTTTGCATATATTTGAAAACAAAATTAACTACTAAGTGAAAATAAGTTGATACTGTTGTAATATTTTATGAAAAAGGAAGTAAAAACAGAAAATGTTTTCTAAAACCGAAAGAATGCCATTATTTGTCAGCGAAGTGTTTTTCTCCGCAAGAGCATTAAGTTGAATGCATTTCTTTCTCGTTTTTTGGCCTTAAATTTAATGCATTTCTAGCAACATATTTGTTACAATTAACATAGAGATGCCTTGGATAATTCCTGTGCCGTAGTTTTCTTCGTGCTTGTTGTGCCTCCATTTCTTATTATTAAAATAATTCCTGTTAACTAAAAAAAACCTTGTTATCGTTAATCTCGTGCTTTACTATTTTGTATTTTTAGGCAGACATTGGTCTTTCTATGGGCATCCAAGGAACTGAAGTTGCAAAAGAAAGCTCAGATATTATAATCCTAGATGATAACTTTGCATCAGTAGTAAAGGTAGGTGTTCTCTTTAATATATTCACAGGCTTTGGTATGGTACTGTCTTATTTTTCCCGCGACTTTGCCTAGTAATTACATAATATATTCTAGAGAAAGTTATTTCTTTTTCGTTTGCCATTGTTTTGTTTTGTTAGGCTTTTATTTTGACATTTTCCTTTTTGGCCCTTCTGACTTAAACCAAGTGGCTATGAATTTAGCATGGCTGAGAAACAAGCAATTTTGTTACTTAAGGAGTGATTTATTTCACCAAGATACAGGTGTCCAATGGATTGGTCAGCCTATACTTTGTGTATGAGTCTATTTCATTTTTTGTACAGGTTGTCCGCTGGGGTCGCTCTGTATATGCAAATATTCAAAAATTTATTCAGTTCCAGCTTACAGTTAATGTTGCTGCTCTTGTAATAAATGTTGTGGCAGCCATAACTTCTGGCGATGTTCCTCTCAATGCAGTACAAGTACGTATCTCCTCATCTCTCTTTTTCAGTCACCTACATTTACACCCTAATCTCTGCTTGGATGAGGTGTCAAACAGAGAGGAAAAGAAAAAGAAAATAATACAGGTGTATAAATTGAAGGAAAATAAAACAGAAAAGATATGTTGTTTGGACAACATAAAAATTAGAAGAAATGAAGAAAAATTTCTGTGCTTGTTTGAATGAAAGATAAAGTGTGAAAAAGTAGAGGCATGGTATAAAAGGTTCTTTTAAACTAATTAAAATAATTATATATTACTTAAAAATGTAAATTTTATTATTCTTTTTTTTCTTAATATAAGATTATTCATTGCTTTTTGTCAAAAAAATATTTTAAACAGTTTAAAAAAATGCAGACCTAATAAAGCGGAAAGAAGGTGAAAAATAATACGCAATCCAATCAAGATTTGGACCGCAGCCTAAATCTTGAGGCAATGAAATTGCGGGCCCTTCTTTATCTTATCAAATATAAACAAGCCTTCCTGATTTTCTTTAATTTATTGTAATATAATATTTGTAAGATGTACACCGAGCGGATTGAGCTTGCTTCAAAGTTATTGTTTTGGATGGGCTGCCAACCACGATGATGAGTAGAAGTAGCTTATTCCTTTTTGTTTAGTTCGCCTAGGTGAATTATATTTCTCATGGGTTTAGTGTTTGTCATCAAGAAATAAGACTGATGAGAGCAGCATATTAGATGCATGTTTAAATTAAACTTTGTAAATATAAGTTTGCATTAAAAGTATGTCGATAAAATATTTAATTGGATACTAACAATCAAAAATACTTTTACTTATCTTTCTTTTGTAAATATACAAACTAAAAGTATTTTTACTTTAAAAGCAGCTCATTTGTTGTCTCTGACCGAAAGTTTTGCTCCAAATGTACGTTTGACGTTCCCTAAGCAGATCCCAAATATCCTAAAATCGTTGTCAATGAAAAAATGTTGTAATTTTGGTTTTTGATGTACATGCTCTTTGGTGCAGCTTTTGTGGGTCAACCTTATCATGGATACACTTGGGGCGCTTGCACTGGCTACTGAACCGCCAACAGACAGCCTAATGCGCAGATCACCAGTTGGCCGAAGGTTTGGATTTATTTGCTTTCTCATTCAGCAGTTTAATATTTTAGTACTCTATCACTTGATGCTGGCACGGTCTATAGGAACAGGTTTTCTGATTTTCTTATGCATAATTTCAACGAGAAAGGCATAACATACTGTTGGCTTGAGTCACGTTCTACAATTTTTTTACGATGATGTTTTCATTTTCAACTTAATTTAAATTTCACATAAAAATCTATTTTCTGCTGTAACATAAGGATACAATGGAAGAGGATAAAGTGCGGGGTAGCACTTCAGAGGATAAAGTGCAATTCTAACTAATTACAATTGCCATAATTTAAATTAAATACAAAATTGACGAGAATGATATAGATTAACTCAACAGAACTGGGAAGTGTGGGAATAATTTCGTAAAACTTGTGGCATTGGAGAAGTTTGAGGCTCTTGCGTGCTGTAGTAGATGTTGGTTTTAAGTTAAAATACACGTTTTGACTATGAACTTATGTTTGGCTTTCAGAGAACCTCTTATAACAAATATCATGTGGAGAAACCTGATTGTACAGGTAAATTAAATTAGTTCATTCTATGGAGAGATTTATTAATTTAGGTCCTATTTTCTAATGGCTTTTATTTATCATCGTAGGCTGCCTATCAAATCACAGTTCTTCTCGTTCTTAATTTCCATGGTGAAAGTATTCTACCCAAACAAGATACTAGAGCTGATTCCTTTAATGTGAAGAATACTTTAATATTCAACGCGTTCGTCCTGTGCCAAGTAAGTGATTTTAAAATGAGATATTACGCTTGTCTTTGTCTCTGAAGAATTACTTTTACCCCTTTCTTTTCCTTTTATATATTTTTTATACTTTGCTTGTTGAATTTTTCCGTTGTCGATGGACTGAACCCCTTTATTCTCGTTAGTTAATCTGCGATCTCTTGTAATTTTACTTTCAAAGAAAAGGATTGTTTTCATTTGTGATTTTAGAATTTCAAGATGGTATTAAATACTATTTTTTTCAATTATGTCCTTATAGGAAAAGAGAAAAATATTATGTAAAATTTAGTTATAAACAAGAGAGATAGATGACATGCCAAAAGATGAATTACTTGTTGAATTTATTACAATCTCAAATGTCCGATATTGAAAAGAAGGGTGTACTAGAAAACTATTGTTGTTCTAGTATTTTTTCTTTTCAAAAGATTAAGGTTTTACAAAATTCAAGTTTCGTAATTTTTTTTCATGCATACCCTTGATTAAAATAATTAGATTAAACTGGACTTCAAATCTATTTGAAAAGCACTTCAATAATGATTTTAGATAAATGTGTTAAGCTTTCAGTTCGTTTGCAGAAACCAAGTGCCATGTTCAATTATTGAATGTGTAGAACAGTGGCCATGTTCAATTATTGAATGTGTAGAACAGTGGAGTGATGTGTTTAAAAGTACTATACTGATGGGAAGACTTTTTAATTTACTAATTCGGCCAATTCTTATGAAACAATTTAAATTGTTTCAAATTACAGTTATTCAATGAATTCAATGCTCGGAAACCCGAGGAAATGAATGTTTTCCTTGGAGTGACAAAGAACAAACTTTTCATGGGAATTGTTGGAGTAACCTTTATACTTCAGGTGAATAACCATCTCTGCTGTATTGTATTCTTAATTATTATTATTATTATTATTATTTCTTAACATTTGTTTGCTCTCTCACTCTACTTCAAATTGTTAGATAATCATCATCGAGTTCCTTGGAAAGTTCACCACAACAGTGAGGCTTGATTGGAAGCTGTGGCTTGCTTCCCTTGTTATTGGCTTTGTCAGGTTAGTGCCAATGAATCATGCATTCTCGCTCTTTGGTCATTGTTCACATTTCAAGACCTCTGTATGATTCATCATACAACACTACCACTATATTATTGAATTCTTGCTTAAACATATTTTAGCTTCGCTGTATGATTCAAACACAAGCTTCTGCATTTTGCAACAAATCTTATCTCATAGTTATTGCTTTTTGCATCTTCCAGCTGGCCCCTTGCCATAGCTGGAAAATTCATTCCAGTTCCCAAAACACCATTGGCTCGTTACTTGAAGAAGCCACTAATGAAATTAAGAAGGTCTAGATCTCGTGCTGCACAATAGGCACCGCTTCCTGCAGGGGATAACCATATTAAGCTAACTTCACACCAGCTACAATATACAGTATATTATAACTACATATTGCTGAATCAACCTTCTACAAATCCAATGTAATGTATATTTACTCAATAAATCCCGAAGGGGTTTAAGCATAAAGCAATCATTAAGTGATTCCTTTTACTTTTAACTTCATTTCACTTTTTTAAGTTTTTGGTTCAAATGTACATTGTAGCATCTCTAGATACTGTTAGAGTTGCCGCTATAAACGCTCTCAACCTGACTTTATAGCAGTGGCAAGATTCGATTCCGCATACAGCGAGAGGAAATAATAGCATACTTAGGCTTTTAGCCTGTTCATATACATTTTGTTGTTAGTATGATTTCTTCTATACAAAATTTTACAATGCAAAAACTGACTCATTGAGTTAATGTTCCTCCAATTATTCCCATTCTTTTTCAGTACTTTCATAATATAAGTAGTTTTTTGTTTCATATATATCACGTAAACTTAAATTAATATGACCTCTGCAATTATACGACAAAAAATTAAGAAGAAAAACCAGCCCTTTGTCGGACGAACTAACGTAGCAATTTAATTGAATCTGGCTGTAACGTCCCTACTTTTGCAATTATATCATTACTATACATCTCAATAACAAATATATATATGTATATATATATATATATATATATATATATATATATATATATATATATATGTCTACCTTCTCATTCTTGAGTGCTTTTATATGTAACATTCTATTCTTTTTGTGTAACATACTAGTTGGAAAACACACATACAACTATTTATAATTCAAATAACTTTAAACATCAGATCTTTTCACATCAAATCCAACAACTAAAATATCATTCAAATTAAACATTAACCTCTACTAAAATATTTTGTACATGTGCCATATTACCTCCTACTCATGACAAGATAAATTTTATATAATATAACACACTCGAAAGTATTTTGTTTTGCATCAATTTAGGTTAGAACCTCCATTGACTTTCACCATCTAATATCTTTCTTTATGTGAATTTGATAATTACTAGAATCAGGATAATTTCATCAAGAAATCTTAGTTCAATGCATATCTCGATAGATTATGACTACTACCCTAACTCTACTCTCTCTCTCTCTCTCTCACACACACACACACATAATTAGTTTCACATATACATGCACACACATTCATACATACATTCACATACACACACACACACACACACACACATATATATATATATATATATATATATATATATATATATATATATATATATATATATATATACTCAGTTTCACATACACATACATATATAAATACATACACACATTCATACATACATTCACACAAATCATACATTTTTATCTCAATTTATTTTCAAATACCACCAATCATCCTGGAAAAAAATTCAACCCAATTATTTATCAAAAGAGAACAATGTAATGGAAACCAACAACTTTTAACAATTAAAAGCATTTAAAACAAAATTTTCAAAATTTTGAAACACTGCTTAGCTTAGGCCTCAATCTTGCTTGCCTAGCTAGAGGCCCTACTCACCCAACGAGCAACCTTTAGAAGTTCTTATCATAACTAGCTCGTCAAGTGAGGAAATTGTTTCGTCCAACGATCCAACCACTAGAATAGGCTTGCGCCAAAACTTCACTTTCCCAAAGACCAATCCTATCTGAGCTCTCATGTTTTTCACAAAGTTATTTTTTGTCCAACAAGATATTGGCTCACCCAACAAGCTAAAACATTGAGAGTGTTATTAAAGGCTCACCCAACCAATGTTTGGCTCACCCAACAAGAAATGAAATATGAACTCTTAGCATTTTCAAGAATTTAATTTCACTTAGCGAGATAATGATTCGTCCAACAAGTTTGCATAAATAAAAATACTCAGCGAATATATTAGAGCTCAAATTGGTCTTAATTAAGCTCCTTAAATTCTTTCTCTTGCCAAATTGATATATTTATTAAAATAACCTCTCAATAAACCATGAGTCGAATGATATATCAATTTACTTCACTACTCACACAAACAAATACATTTCCCAGGTATCACACCATTCTCACATTTAAAACACAACAACGTTACCTCTATTCATCACCACAAATCTCATTGTACCAGAATAAATAAGAACACCACATCATTTTCATAACTAAATCGTCCAACCTAGTGTACTCTCATTTTCTTACCTAGACTAATCCTCATACTCAATTGTGCTCCAAGAACTCTAACATTCACATGAGACTCTACCTCTACATAAAAAAACTCAGATAAACAATATGAAACATGGTTAAGTAGAGATTCATTTTGAACCCATTTCATCCACATGCAAATGCCCTGTAGCACAGGCATGCCATATTTCTAAAAATTGACTCAAAAGAAGGAGTAAAATTAAACTTACTTAAAATAAAATTCTAATGAACTAAGATTGTAATATTTTATGTCCATACCCCTCTTATGGACTCTAATCTTCAAACAATGAGTAGATCAATCAAAATCCTAAAAAGAGTGTACAAGAAAGAAAATAGATATTTTTAGAAAAATAGTATTTTCTATAAAATAAAGCCCAATTAACTTATTTTTCTATTTATAAGTTAGACCTAATAGTAAAATAATCAAATCTTATCTAAACATATTAGAAATATACATGGAAGCAAAGTAAAACAAAAATTCCATATAAGGGACCATTACAAGTATGCCGCGAAATAATAAATCCATAAAATAATTTAGAGAAAAACATGTAAAATTCTTTAACTAAAATTTTGCAATCACCGATAAGTGTCTCCGTAACATCAAGAAACATATTAAATTAGACACTTATTAAAGGCTTAAACTTTTTTTATCAAGGAAAAAGATCCTTCTTTATTTACATCAATGAACATCATCCTTAGATGAATGAAAAATGTGAAAACTAATGAAATCACATTGTTTTGCAGGAGAAAAGTGAGAGAATCAGACACTAAGCTAAGCCACTATTGAAGGAGCTTAGCCATGATAGTTGAAAATACATAACAATAAGAAGGATTCTTTGGTTGGGCCTAAAACGCGTTGCTCAGCTACACACATGAGCTTGAACCATTTATGAAATGCATTACATGGAATAGAAAGTGAAGTGATACCTCAAGCATCATAATAACAAAAGAAGTTCATATGACTGACAACAAACAACAGAGAAACTCGGAAAAGAAGTTCATGTGGTTGAGCCCAGAAAACTTGGTTAAGCCATACATGTACTAGTGCCTAAATGGTACCTAGAGGGGATGCTGAATTTATTCTACCAAGAGTAGAGGAATCACCTAGGACTAAATTTCCCTAGGTTATAAATTGTAGACATGCATCTAGAATAGTCATCAATCACCATCTATGGGAATCGAACACGACCACATGGTTAAAAGCCATGCGCTCTACCAGTTGAGGTAAGACGACTCATTCATTATACCAAAATAAAAAAGAATACCCCATCATTTTCATAACTAAATCATCCAACCTAGTGTACTATTAACAAAATAAGTTAGCTTCTCTTACTTAGACTAAGCTTCGTACTCAACTATGCTCAAAGAACTCTAACATTCACATGAGACCTTGCCTCTACATAAAAAAAAATAGATAAACATTATAAACATATCTTATCAATCACAATTAAGTAGATATTCATTTTGAACCCATTTCATCGAGATGCAAAGGCCCTCTAGCACATGCATGCACAATTTCTACAAATTGACTCAAAAGAATGAGTAAAATTAAAGTTACTCAAAATAAATTTTAATGAACTGAGATTGTAATATTTTATGTTCATACTCCTATGATCTTCAAACAAATGAGTAAATTAATCAAAATCCTAAAAAGAATATACAAGAAAGAAAATAGATATTTTTAGAAAAATAGTATTTTCTATAAAATAAAATACTCAATTTCTCTAGTTATATAAAGAGAGCCCTTGTAATAGAAAAAATCCACAATAGGTATCATTGGTATTAATGATAATCCATCACACCGTCTATGGGAATCAAACCCACGACCACATGGTTAAAAGCCATGCGCTCTACCAACTGAGCTAAGACGGCTCATTAATTATACCAAAATAAATAGGAATACGACATCATTTTTACAACTAAATCATCCAACCTAGCATACTATAAAAAAAAAGTTAGTTTCTCTTACCTTGACTAAGTCTCGTACTCAACTATGCTCAAATAACTTTAACATTTACACGAGACTTTGTCTCTACATAAAAAATTTAGATAAACAATATAAGCATATCTTATCAATCATAGTTAAGTAGATATTCATTTTAAACCCATTTCATCGAGATGAAAAGGCCCCCGAGCACATGCATGCAAAAATTATAAACATACAAGAAAGAAAATAGATATTTTTTTTTAAAAATGATATTTTCTATAAAATAAAATAGTTATTTTTTCTATTTATACAAGTTAGACCTTGTAATAGTAAAAATTCCACAAAATAAATCATTACGCCATCTGTGGGAATCGAACCCACGACCACATGGTTAAAAGCCATGCGCTCTACCAACTGAGCTAAGACGGCCCACTGTTACATAAACATTCATTTTAAAGCCATTTCATCAAGATGCAAAGACCCTCAAGCACATGGATGCAAAATTTCTAAACAAATGAGTAAATCAATCAAAATCCTAAAAAGAATATACAAGAAAGAAAATAGATATTTTTAAAAAAATGATATTTTCTATAAAATAAAATAGTTAATTTTTTGTTTAATTATGCCCTTGGTTCCCATTTTCGTTCTAAAATCTCAATTTGGTCCCTCTTTTTTTACAAGTCTCAATTAGGTCTCCAATTTTGTTAAAATGTATCACAAATGTCCTTGTGGTAAACGTTGTTGAGTTAATAGTGACCTGACATGGTTGGACAATACTAAAACAGTGACAAGGACCATAAACGTCAAAGTTATTAATGACGTGATTTAATTTAATATTAAAAAATAATTTTTTAAATTAAGGTTTATGAGCACCAGCGAGTAAGCACAAATATATAATTTAAAATCTTATTATTTTGGGTTAAAGAAAAGATATTTTGATTTTTGTTTCTTCCTTTTGTTTACACTGTCTGTGTAAAACATTATTTTTCAAATTCTATACCACAGTCTCTCAAATTAAGCACACCCAAATGAGACTTGAAAATGTTAAATAGATCTCCATAATTACTTCAGTTCTTACTCATATAAGGTAATATTTCTATATAGGTCACAACTTTTTTAATAATGGACTAAAGTGATTTGCAGATTACACTTTCAGGGACTCAAATGCCGTTGCCTAATTTAATTTTACTAATAAATCTTCTTCATGAAAATTTTGTTTTTATTTATTCTAATAGTTTTTTTTATTCTGCAAGGGCATTGTTGAATTTGAGTATGTGAAAGTAGTTACTTCACAAGACAATGTTTTTTTCTTTTACCAACATAACTCTCCACATGGAGGTCGTTGTTGATGAGAAAAAGGATTAATTGTAATTACTATTATTCCTTTAGAGCGAGACAAGTTGTGTCTTCTTTAATTTGTTGCCTCTTCTATTATGTAATTAAACATTACTTACCATTTTTTTATTTTGAAGATCATCATAAATAACCGGAGCATGTTTTGACTTTGCAATTTTACTTCAAACATGTATCTTCCCAAGGCTATAAATTAGGCTTTCATGATGTCAATATTCACGTTAAGTGACTATTTCATTTATGTTTTCTAGCATACAATTACAACTTGCTGGAGATTTTTTTGGTGTTTTTGATTGGACTTGTGATAAGCACCCAAACATTTTGGGGAACCGGTCTTTAAAACTAGCCGTTAAGGGAGGAAGAACCAAACACTTAAATCCTCCACCAAACATATCATACTACTTGTTAGGAATTTAAGTGTGAGTTCAAGTCTCATATTGATTAGAAATGAGAAAGTAGAGTATTATATAAGGATAAAGACCTATAAATTCATGGCCTTAAGGTTTTGGGTTGAGAAAGTAGAGTATTATATAAGGATAAAGACTCATAAATTAATGACTTCAAAAATTACTTTTTAATATTAAATCAGATTTTTATTTGTCTGTCACATCATTAATAACTTTGACATTTATGACCTTTGTAACTATTTCAACATTGTCTAACCATATCCGGTCACTATTTACTTAACGACATTTATATATGATAGATTTTAACAACATTATATACCTAATTGAGATTTCTAAAAAAAAAAACTAAATTAAAATTTTTAAAAAAATAGGACAAACATATAATTAGACCTTAATTTTTCTATTTATATAAGTTAGACATTATAATAATAAAAATTCCACAAAATAAATCATTGAAAATTAAACCCACGAACACATGCTTAAAGGCATGCACTCTACCGGCTAAGCTATAACGACTCATTAGATGCTTACGTCACCAAGCATTTAATAAAATTAAACACTAATAAACAATAATAAATGAGGACAAAGGACAAGAAATGTATTCCATGAAAGTTCAATCATCCAACATACCTTTAGTTCTCCTCTTTTGAATGAATTAAAAAAAAATCAATTAAGTCATAATCACTCATTATATAAATGTCCAAAAGTATTGCGTGCATTTACTATTTCAATAATGACGGTTGTGAAATTAAAAAAAGTCAAGAAGTGTAGAAAACATACACAGTTTTTTTTTTTAAAACACAAAACGTGTGGCTTTCACAAACATTTTCATTAAATTTAAATTAAAAAAAGAAATGAATGCATATTCAAAAGAGTTATCATCACATTAAGTGATTATATATCCATGAATAAATTTAGAAGACCAAAATAGGATTTACTCTAACAAAACAGTTTCAATGTCAAATTTGAGCATAAAAGTCAAAACAACAAAACTTTGTTTACTATAATGTTTTATAGGTGCACACTTTGGGTTATCTTGGAAAAAATAAATAAGAAAAAAAAGTAATATTATATTAGATTGAACAATATTAAAATCAGTAAATATTGATTTGAGGAGAAGACCTGACTGAGGTACACAGAGTCAGTTATAAAATTTTATGAATCTGAGACAAAATGACTAAGTTTTCATTTTATTTTTCTTTATCAACATACTCATCTTTAGTTTTATTTTTTTTATATGAATCATTATTTTTTATAATTCAAATTTTTAAAAAAAAAATATATTTAAATTTTTTCTTAATCAAAACTTATATTTGAACAACTTAAAATAATATTTTGTTTTTAATATTATATTTGAATGCTTGTAATGTTTTTCTTTTGAGACATTTAATAATAAAATTGAAATTAAAATTGAAATTAATCTTTTTTTTTTAATCTCTAAATTGAGTAAAAAATTATGATTACTAAGCAATTATAGTTGTACATAAAACATATTCCTTCCTTGGCTTTTATATTTGTATTTATGTATGACATAATATTGTTTTCCTTGTGTGACCATAGAATAATCAAGGTTTTTGATAATTTGAGATTTTAGTAATTTGTTGGGCAACTTCTCCGATATTTTTGTATTTTTTTTTACCATATATTATAGTTATTTATGTCATCATTTATTCTTTTTAAAAACAAAATTATTGATCTTTGAACTGAGAAAAAAAAATACTATTCTTATTTTTCAAATAGGGTGTATTATATTCTGAGGATAGCTTTAATTTTATTATATTATACAAATCAATATATTAAATAACACAAATAACTTTGTGCATGTAGCTTTAATGAAACATTCTGGACAAATTAATAAACACGCATAACATAGACCCAATTATACTCTTTCGCCTAAGAGTTTTTAAATTGATATTCTCATTAGTTAAGAAATAATTACTGTAAATTTATTTTATTATTTTTACAGTGAAGTTAAAATAATTAAATTTATTAATTAAAATAATATAAATGCATATAATAAATTTTATAAAAATAAAATTGTCCTTTTTAAAATTTTTATTAAAAATTTAGGTAATTAATTTTTTTTATATTGCTAAATTTATATATTTATAATTAATAATTTCATAAAATATTATTTTTTGTTTAATACAAAGGATTTGTTAAGTTAACATGATGTAGCAAAAGAATATTAAGTTAGAGAAAAGAAATTCAATAAAGTCTTGATATTTTAATTTTATTTATTTTTTTATAAACTTGTAAAATGTTTAACATTATTTTTTGTTGATTTTTATATTAATTTAAATTTTATTTATGTTTAATTATATTTTAATTTTTAACAATATTAAAATATAATTATTTTATTATTTAATTTGTTTTTTTAATTTTTATGGATAAACTATAAATAAGATATTAAATATAGTTGTGCAACACATAATTTATTTTTGTCCTTTAAATAAAATAAAACTGCATTAATAATTATTAAATCAAATATTATTTATTATCACAATTAACTATAAAATTTTACGATATTCGATTTATATTAATTATGATTAAGTAATATCTCTAGGACATTTATTAGCGAAAAGCCTTCTTAATTATTGACTTGATATAAAAGTAATTAATGGATACTTTACATCATGATGACTCCAAAATTATTCACGAAATCGAATTTCAGTTACCTAAATGCTGATGCAATATGTGGTTTTGTCTTCTCTTTCATACTATTTCTTAAAAAAGATACTTTAAAGTCAAATAATTATTGAAACAAAACTTTTTGGTTTGAGTTTTATGTAAACTTCAGCAACATAAACATATCTAGATTTGTCAACCTGAAGATAAAGATAGAAGGAAAACAAACAAAGAACATAAATTGTGACCCTATATCAGCTATTACTATAAAATCTATCCTTTCATATAAGTTATAAGAAGATGTTAAGAATTGAATTTTAATTATAACTCAATTTTGTAAAATTGACTTATAAAATTAGAATAAATCCATTTATAACAGAGAATAGTAAAAAAATGTAGGAACTTGCAACAGAATATTATAGATAGAGCTCTTGATAACTCAATATCTAATCTCAATAGACATCTTTCTTCTCCATCTTTTGAAGAAAATAAAATGAACTCTTACCATACCAGAACAAAAATGCTTTGTTTCTCTGTTTTTGGTACTGAACAAGTTAATTTGCAGTGAATCTCCAACAAAACAATATATTATATGCTGTGCCTAAAACATCCAATGAATGGAATACCAATTGTTTGAGCAGCTATGAAAATGAAATATGGTAGCAGCCATAATTTTACAAACTAAATACCAGTTCAGAGAAAGCCCTGTGTACATGTGAAATGAGAGTAACTCAAGCAAAAAAGCCTTAGGCCATAACACTGAAATTCCCCAAAAGGGTAAATTTTGGAAAGCATCATTCAGGAGAATTGGTACACAACATTTGCTACATGATACTAAGAATGTCTTCCCTTGGAACTAACAGTAACAAGAATAGGCAAAGTGGTTTTTCTTGGAGACATAATGGGACAAGAAACTGGAGGCAGAAGCAGATGAATCTGGAATATAAGCTGGAACCAGTATCTGTGATTTGCCAGACCCAATTCTCTTACCAGCTACATTTGCATAGAATAGACCTGAAATTGCTGGTACAAAAACATTGCTCTCAGAACTAATGTAAAAGTCAATCACTTTCTCCAACTCAGAATCTTCAGAATCCAGAAACTTTTTCTTCTTATCTGCAGGTATGATAGATTCCTGAAACAATTTGACAGAAACTATGAAATTTATATCTGAACATTAAACAAACAAAGTTTGTGTATGTGAAGGTGAAGTAAGAACAAAAATCTCACCTTTGTATATGTTCTAGGGAACAAATCCTTAAGAGAATCAAGGCTCTCATCCCACCTAGATTGTGTCACATAGATAGTAGTATCCTTGTCAAAACCAATCTTTCTCAGAAACATTGCAACTTCTTGTGCATTGAAGCAACTCTTCTCTTTATCACCATCACTTCCTTGGCATCCCTTCTTATCCAACATCTCAACCCTCAAATCCACAGCTATAAATTGGCCATCTAATTTTCGGCTTAAAGTTTTAAGTCTTTCGACCATTGAGTCAACAAGCTCGTGTGTTTCTTGCTGCAACTCTAAGCTTCCGTACATTGCTAAGCATGCAACAGAATCAGCATCGCTTTTTTCCCCTGTCTTCCTCATGTTTATTGAAGGAAAGTAAGTGGCAAGCCTCACACTCCCCTTTGATCTATAAATAGGTTCAACATGTTTGGCTATGTAGTCTTCTGTAACCCGATTCGGAACCTTCACGGCTGCGATTTTATGCTTTGACACGCGAGAAGGAAGATCCTTCACAACTCTGACCACTCCTTCCATGCTCTTCATGAACACATCGACATCATAAATGTCCTCAAAGTTCCTGAGACATAAGTTATATTAGCCATATGCAAAGTAGGTTAGACTTATTTCAAATTGAGTGGAACAGGTATCTAACAATGTCACAATGTCATCAGAAGGTGGCATTTTCAAATTATGCTGCATCCAAAACAAGTTTGAATATGAATGGAGCATGAAAATAACAAAGTATAGAAGTGTTTTTCATCTGTTAAAAGCATAGAACCTTGAGTCATTTTTCCAGTTTTTAACTTTAAACTTGGCTGGTCTTTTCTACCATCATCTGGCAATATAAGATCACCATCAATCACAGTAGAAAGCATAACAAGCTACAAAAACTGTTATGATTATTCTTAAAAAATATGCAAAATTTCCTCACACCCCTTTCACTCACTAATTTGTCCAACTATAGTAGAAATTGAAATAGAAGAAGCAATTTGCATCAACATTTATTTCCTCAGCACTAACCTCTTGTCACCAGGTTGGCTTCCTCTGATGTCAGGGATCACAAGTGTTGCCCCAAGACTACGAGCAACAAGCACTGCATCTGCTATCTGAATAAGGAATTAACAGAAAATTACATAATGTGGGAAGAAGTAATTGAAATTTTGGATTAAGAAGCGCGCATACATAGCTCATGATCAAACTTCAAACTTCACTAAGAGTTATGAAACAATAGCATAGAACTAACAACTAACACTCAATATTGTGGGAACTGACAGAGCAGCAGGCAAGAAGGTTGATAATAAGAAAAATCAAAATCAAAAATGGAAATCAATATTAGGCATTTAGGGAAAGTTATAGATGATATGCAGATTAAACAACAGATTAAGCAACTCTTCAATGAGACAAGAACAGTTGTTGAAGATTAAACAACAGATTAAGCAACTCTTCAATGGGACAAGAACAATTGTTGAATGTTACCTGAGATATATGGTACTCCGGGCCATTGGTTAATGAAAAGGTAACAAACCCCTCAGTCTGCTCCACGTTGCTGTTGCTGTCTGAAAGTCATTGCCAGAATATTAATTAATACCGACAAAAAGATGGTTCACAGGTATCACTTTCTAGTACACGACATAAGTTCCTTGAATATTTGCAAGACCTTAAAATCAAACTTTACCTTCAGATGGCTTAACCCAACAAGGCTTTAACTCATCACCATCTCCCTTCCAAATCCCTATGTTCTTTCTAACATGAGTAGTCTCAAAGTTTGTATTTTCAAAGCTGAAATCCTCTGTTCCAGGTTGTTTATCCTACAGAGCAAAAGGTAAAAAAAAATACCATTGAAATAAGTTCATTGTAATTATACTGAGAAATCACAAGAGGAATAATTAGTCAAAAGAAATATGCATGAGAAAAGAACTAGGACATGTACTGAACTGAAATCACTCTCTCTGGCCACAGATGTTTTTTCTCAATTTATGAATCCTGACAATTAAGGATCTATCATCTCTACAAAACCAAACACAACATGGGTTTCACCTGATCCTTGAGTTTCATTGAGTTCATTGTGGTACCAACCCAGATCCCTGGGTACTTGTTTGACAATAACAATTCAGAGTACCCTATGGAATGAAGTGGTGTGTGTAATGCTAGAGACAGCAATGAAAAAGAAGGAGCAAGAAATTCTTACATCAACAGCATCAAAATGGTCCCTTTTGATCATGTGTATGAGCATGACGAACATTGTGAGGGTGAGCACACCCGCCACCACTTGCCTTAAATCCACTCCCATGATCTGAACCTGCTCTTGTGCTGCAAAGGGTGTCTTTGAATGAATCTGGAAAAAATATCTAAATGGGGAAGGATCAGAAATGAGAATCAGTAGTGAACTTAAAGTGGAAGTGAAACATGAAGACCCAGAAGAAAGGAAGCAGCTTTAGCAGCACATGGAGGTGGGGAACACAGTGTATGATACTGAGACAAAAACCCAAGTTGATGCAGTAACTATTATATTAATGAGTGAGGGAAAGAGAGAGAGAGAGTGAGAGTTTGTGTTTCCCTCACTTCATCACCGACACTATTACTGACAATGATGTTCTTCCTAAGATCTTACTTGTGTTTTGTTTTCCTATATTTTTGTGTAAACTGCAATATATGTTTTCACTTCGTTTTTTCACAGAAAAAAATATAATTTATAATTTAGTGTTATGAGTTATAATATTTTAGGGTTATTTTATTAATATCAACTTTTTGGAACATAGCCATTTATGACAAACGTCTATCAAGTATTGATGAAAAAATACTCAATAAATTCTATTAAATGCTTTTAATTTTTTAGATACGTTTTAATATATATACTTAACACAACAATTAAATCGTAAAAATATAGCTGTCAATTATGTATAATTAGATGTTATAAAAAAGTAATAATTATTTAGAAAATTGTGTTAAATTATTTAATATTATAAAACTCTTCGTTAACAATAAATTTTAATAACAACAAATTGTTAGTCATGTGATAATGTAGATACTATTCTCCAAAATAAAAAATTATCAGTTGTTAAAATAGTAACAATTATAATTTTTTATTCATATAATAATAATTATTTTTTATTTTATAAATTAGTATACATATTTAATATTTTTAAAAATTAAAAATCGACTGTTGAAAGGAGATCTTTTTGTAATGATTTATATATTTACCTATGGTGTGGCTCAATTATCTATATCAAAATTAACCCATATCATAAAGTTCACACAAGTTCAAATTTTTTAGAAGAAAGAATGAGACTTTAAAATGTTTTAGATATGAAAAGATGTAATGAATTTAAAAGGTTATTAGCAACAAATTAAATGTAATATTTGCTTTAATGATTATCATTACATGCAATAATTTTGATATATAAGAGATCTGTGAGCACAAAAGTATATGCATTATTAAGATCCTTAGGATGGTGTTAGTTTAAGAACACAGGTGTTTAAAAATTGAATTGTATTTAAAAATGTGAATGATACTTGATGCCAACGCAGAGATGGTGAAGTAGTTTGGCATAGCATGCTGAGGAAAGAGGCGTTAATAACAACAAATATGTAATTCTATATTGTTGTTGTTCAGTCTCAGCTCCAGATCCGAAGTCATTGGCCACACATTGTAAAATATCAACTTTGAAAACTACTTATCATTCCAATCAAAATGTGTTACCCTGTCAAAATAAACTTTTTTTTTATCCTTTTATTATTCATGTGAAGCATTTTATAAGATTAATTCTGTCAGAAAAGTTGGCTGCTCGTTTTTCTATTAGGAAATTTTTCTCAGTTATTTTTTATTCACATTGAAAATGAAAAAAAAAAAAATATATATATATATATATATATATATATATATATTATTGTTTATGGTAAGGTTCATCAACAATGTAGTATGATTTATGTATAAAAATGAAATTTGTTCATAATTTTTAATCTTTAGATTAGATTCATTATTTTTTTTTCTTTTCATAATTAGAGGTCAATTTGATTCATTCCATAGGATTTGATCCTGATCCACGTGAATTAGAGTAAAAAAAAACACATACAATCAAGAAATTCTCTGTTAAAAAAGTTTATAGGTTAAAATGTTGACAAAAAATTTGTGGACCAGAATCAACTCATAGACTTCCTTTTTAAACATGAAAAAATATTATTTTTTTTTAAATATATTATTAGATATTTGGCTTATGCCAACTCGTCTTAACTTTCAGATTGAATATGTTTGTCTTGATTTTTAATAAAAGCACTCAAGGTCGATTAAGGTTGATTCAGCTAAATTTTAGTTGAGATTGACTTGGTCAAATTTGACTGAATTTTGACCGAAATGACTCGAAAAAAATTTGTTCATAATTAATTCAATTAAAAATTAGACGAACCAACTTAATCAAGTTTGACTAAATCTCGATACTAGCTTAATTAGATAAAATATAAATTATTTTATAATATAGAGACTCAAACTATGTAGCCAATTGGTTGTTGGTTGAGAGAGGAGCAACCCAACCAACTAACTATAATAAAAATCAACTTGAGCATTTTTTTTTTATTATTATTGTATTTATAGTTGAAAATAAACAAACATTATTCCGCTCACAAGACTAACAAACTATCAACCTTAATATAAAATATTATTATTCCAAAATAATGTATAACGATGGGATAAAATGGTAGAAAATAATTACTATATCAAAAAAAAAGAAAAGGTTACCAAAACAATTTCTTAATTAGAAAAATGTTAATGGTAGTTCTCACGTGTGATAGTATTATAGTATAGGTCGATGTCACGAATTCTTTTTTCTTACCTTTTTTAATATTCAATATAAGAACACTTTAAAATTATAATGGAAATAACTATAATTCCATTTTCGTAAAACATGTTTAATTTCAAAAATGAAATCGGAAAAAAAAAATTATAACCACCTAATCAGCGCCCTAAATAAAGAAAAATTATGATTTTTTCAAAAAACACGGTGATCCTGTTATCCGAGATAAACGCAAATCATTAATACAAAAACTAAACAGTAACTCCCAAAATTTCAAAACGGATTTAATTACTACAAAAGACTTTATAAACTACAGGTCTTTTAAATTAGTGCAGTAGTTTTTCAAAAACATTTGTTTTCACACTTAAATACATATAATCCTAAATATTTATCCACTGCTGAACTCAATTTTGTCCATTACTTTATACCATTATGATAAAAAAAAATTAAAAAAAAAAACTAGTTCATTGCTAACTCTGAAGAGAAGAAATTGCAATTAAATTATTTGGGAAAACATTTTTAACATTATCTGTTCATTAAAAGAAGCAATTGTTAATTAATTAATTATTGTATAATGTAATTAGAATTTAGAATGGGTTATGGTTTTGAGAGGTCAACCAAAGCTGCATTGAGTATTAGTTATGTGTCTTTTTCATAAATCTTTTGAATGTGATTAAAAAACGACCTCATTTATAATGTTTGTAGTCAAAAATTAAATGAATAAGAGGAATTAGATATTCCAAATCCCTACTAATCCGCCTCAAACCATGGCTTTAAAATCTCCCGCTAAATCCTCGTTTGTGTTTCTTATTATTATTATTACTATTTTCTCTAAAACTTAGTTTAATTTTTATTTTTTTTCTATACGGTTTTCTTAATTTTAATTCAATTCAGTTTTAGAATTAGCTGTTTTTTCTTAAAAAAATAAAAGAAAACTAAGAGACTAAATATATATTAAGACGAGAGAATAAAAAATTAGAGATTCAACCTCGAATAAATTAAAAAGGAATCAAGCGTGGAACTTGTCATATATGATATCTTCTTCTTTCACTCAATTAATGCTATTTATTTTGTACACATGATTGTGTAAGTTGTGATGATTATTAATGGAGAGAGAAATTTTTATATTTATGGGAAAAAAAAGTTAAAAATAATGACTCAGAGATATAGAAGTACTAGCTTATTACTTTATTTTGATTTCTAGCTATCTGATTTATGGAGATATTGCTTCTAACAACTACTCTGCTTTTGTGAAAATCTTTCTAAGGCTTTTTTATTGTGGGAATGCTTGTAAATTCATTATAAAATTAAGAAAAAAGTAGTATATAAATGATATCGAATGGTGAGATTGTCGAGCCATGGTTCAAACCAAATTAACCAATTAAGTAATTAATTATATTAAATAAGATAATAAATATGATTAAAATAGATTGGATCATTATTAGGTGTTCTTAGTCAAAGTTCATGGAAAAATACTAAACACAAATTATAAAGGGAAAATATTTCATATACATTAACAACAATTTTATCATTGCATTTGAGATCGAAAAAAAAATATTTTCCTTCTTAGAGTCCTATTAATATAATACTGAGTTGTATTTGTAAACATAATTTAGTTAAAAAAATAAATTATAATTCATTGAAAGTTACACTATTACACATGACTTCAATCTATATGAAAAAAGAAAATCTTAAAGTTTTTCCCTATCATTTGTTTCATCACCTGGAAAATATTGATACATATTATTTTCACTATTGGACATTTTAATATTATTTTTAATAATGATAACAAATTCTAAATTTATTTAATATCCTATTTATAGAACTCTCTATTTATGTAAGATTGTTACGAGAATCATCGATCAAAATTTATATATATATATATATATATATATATATATATATATATATATATATATTTTTAAAAAAAATAAAAATATATAAAGG
>Ga0214542_1005780_pt1 | contig 23198 bp, 14 predicted proteins | sample CNSS1metaG_FD_160096 | JGI IMG/M metagenome (GOLD analysis project Ga0214542, IMG submission 160096) | Root nodule microbial communities from cowpea collected in UCLA plant growth center, Los Angeles, California, USA - CNSS1 | ecosystem: Host-associated > Plants > Roots > Nodule | place: USA...
CAATGGTTATGGTTGTGGCACACTGTTGCGGAAGAGGGGACAAAGGGTTTAGGTTAGAGAAACCAAATGGTGGAGCCAAAATGAAATTAAGAAAAGGGGCACCGCGAAACATAACCTAAAATTAAATATTTGTTTTTTTTTTATTTAAGAGATGTATGCGTGGGCCAACCGACGCCAATTATTGAATCCATATGCGTCGATTGAATTTTATATCATACGTCGGCCAAGCCGACGATAAAACCGATTACTTTTTTTTTTTATAAATACTATAGAGTGGGTTGTGCGTAGGTTAAGCCCACGCCCTTTTGCGTCCCAATATGGCCGACGCCATTTTTGGAAGCTAAACAGTGACATTCTTGTATATATTAGAATCAAAATATAAGCTTAAAAAAATCATTACTCATGTTATATAAAAATAAAAATAGTAAATTATCATTAAAACAAAAAAGCACGGCTAAACACAAATGTAGAAAAATTTATTAGAAAAAAAATTATAAAAATAATTTTGTATGTAGCTAGTTAATTTTTTTGTATAGAAGTTAATATTTGTTATTACTTTTATGTATTATAAATATTGTTCTCCTGATTTCATTAATAATATAAGCGAGTATATGAGAGTCAAGCGGAATTTACAGGAAAAAAAATGTTTGTCTTCGTTTTAAAAGAATACAATTTTTCATAAAGTAATAATCACTTATTAAAATTGTCTTTACATGTTTGGATAAACATATTTAGAAATAAAATAAGAAATTACTTTGTTTTAGAGTATCACTTATTAGAATTTTCTTTTTAAAATTTTGATTTTATGAACAAAATGTATTGATGCCACTGTACAAAGCAAAGCATTGCTGTGAAGAAATGCTCTCTAAACACATTCTAAATTGCTTTAAGCAAACATGATTGTGTGTTTTCATCCTCTCTTTAAAGACAGAAAATTAGTGAAAACAATTCTGTTTGAAATGTACACATGAATTGTAACTATATACGCAATTGGTGAGACCGTATTCATGAAGCATATATTAGTTTTCTTGAACCTTTTTCAGGAATTTGTTTATTATTCATTCCATGGGCTTTAAAAGTTGAGTTCTAAACTTTCAGTGCAGTCGTACAGAATTTTGGTACAGTGAATCGAGCAAGTTCATCCAATGACAAAATTCGAATTACGCCACAAGTGAGCTATGTGTAAGAGTTAAATGACTTAAAAGTTTCATATGGTATAAAAAGGAGTAAGAAAAACATAGAGAATAGAGAAAAGGACTATAAACCTATTGTTTTGATTGTTTGGATTAAATGTGAAAGTGTTATAGTTATTTCAAATATCTGGTCTGTTCAAATGTATTATTACTTGATACAAGAAATGGGTTTGAATATAGTTATTTCAGAGTGGTACGAAATGATATGTTAGCAAGTAAAAATAACATTGTTAAGCATTTAGTAAGGTGACAAAGTAGTCACATGCGAAACACAATTTTGGCTTAATGACGTTCCATTCCTAGAGAAAAGATGAGTATAGTACCTATTGAATGCAAGTACCTGCAAATTTATTATTATTAGTTACATTACTGAACAAACCTTCCATATTTAAGGTTCTGATTCAAGATGTCAAATTATCAGCTGGAGTAGAAAACTTAACTAATATATAACTTCCAGATTTTGATCAGCTTATCTCACCCTCCTAAACATCGTTGTCCATAACTTCACACAACAACTCATTTAATTGTCTTTCATTTGTGTCAAAAAACAAAAAACAAAACACTGACAAATACAAATGTTTTAAGTCTCATATTAACTAGAGATAAAGACCAATTTAGAGTATAGAAATGGGTGTAAATCTTATCTTACAAGTTGATTTTATGAAGTTGAGTAAGTTAACTTCTTAATGTTAGAGTCAATGTTAAAACCTATTCTAGCGAAATTTATTAGACATATAGTTCTACCTCATATTAAACCATTTACTAATGTTGAGTCTTACACTCGAGATTTTGGATGAAAAAAATAGACATGCTTGCGAGTATCGACAAATAGTTAGTATCCGTGAATATATTATATTTTATAATGTTATTTGTAAAATTTATAAAATATATATTTTTTAAATATTCTTGGGTATCTATGGGTATCCACGGGATTTAAAAAAACCTACCGGTATTTTTGAAATACGTATCCAGTAGATAAATTGGTGAGTAGTAAGTAGACACTATCCGTATTCGATCTGACATGCTGTCATCTCTACTCGAAATATATATGTATTTCAATGTAAAATATTATATAGAGGAAATATTATTGATAGAATATCTAAAATCCTAAATTAATGGAAATATTATATTGAGGAAAACAAATATAAAAAATTAAGGGGACAAAATAACTTTTTTATATATTTAATATTAATTTTAACAAAATTAAAAAATACACTTGTTCACCTTCATGTACACGTACACGTTCCAACTAATATAATATATAATTTATATGTCAATAATATCTAAATTATATTATGTTTATAAATTTAAAACAATTTGTCTATAACATAGTTGTGTTGTGTGAAAAAAAAGTACGGATTTGCTTTTGAAATTAGGGAGATTGATATCTTTTCTTAAACATTAAAATGGTATTAATTATGCGTACACACACTATTTTATTTGAAATAAATCATCTTATAAATCGAGTATGAAATAAATTATGTGTAAAAGGATTATATAATTTTATATAATATTAAATTTTTTAACAATACGTGATTAACCATTTCTGGTAGCCCGTATCGATATTATATATATATATATATATATATATATATATATATATATATATATATATATATATATATATATATATATATATATAAAGTAAAAAGAAATTCTTAAAGAAGAATAGATAGATAAATAGTTTGAATGATAAATGCACATTGTTTTCTTATCTTCTTTTCTCTGATTTCTGCTTTTTCTTTTTCACCAAAATCTATTTATATCAATTATCCATAGGATTGGAATACTTAGGAATATATTTTACTAAAAATATAAAGATAACTGATATGCATCGATTCCATTTACTCTTAATATAAATGGATCTATACTTTTTTACATAATTCTAATAGATCATATAAATTTAGAGTTATCAGGTTAGAAAATGTGATTCAACCTGGTCCACCAGGAGTTTGGGTTGGATTGGGTTAATTATATTTCTATAAATTTTAGTACATATTAATTTTTTATCCAGTCCACCAAGAACCCAGCTTATCTGAGTTGAACTCGTGGTGAGCCAGATTAGTGAGCCAGATTAGTGAGCCAACACTGATATAAAAGGTTACAAAAATGTTTTTTATTATATTGGGTTTTACATTTGGGTTGGGTTAGACTATTTTTCTTTAGCCAACGCATTGATAATTTTTATTTTATTTTTGTGATTTTGGTTTATATTTGGAGTTTAAAATCATTTTAGATTGTATTAAAGTTTGTTTAGATTTTAATCAGAATTATAATTTAGTTTTTTTGGGACTGAAGAAAAATTATATTTTTTTAATTAAGTGAATGAGTGAGCCAACTCGTTTAACCTACCAATATGTGGTGGACCGAGTTTGATTTTTTTTTTGGCTCGCTAATAAGTAAGTCAGGTTGGATTGACTCACTAAGTAACCAATCTGTGATGGACCGGACCGGGTGGTCCGTATTGACATCTCTATATAAATTATTTATTTTACTTAAGATAATTAATCACACATTTTAACAAAATTAGTATATTTATATTATAAGGTGAACATTCACTACAACAATTTATAGTTTAGACCACATTAAAATAGACAACGGCTAAATAAATGAAGTCTAAACATATAATAAACAACATTTTTATAAATGATATATAAATATCATGAAAGTCCATGATTATATAATTGTTGCTTTAAACTATGTGGGCAAAACTAGTAAAAATGTGGTCTAAAAACATAGGTAAGGTATAAATTCAACATGTAAAATTGTTGTTTATTGTGAGAATTTTAAGCAACGGTTTTAAAAATATTGTCATACTAAAAACCGTTGTCTATTACCTATAGCTACACTCACCTATACCACGCCTAAAAAATTGTGGTCTAATCTTTAGACCACGGTTTTTATAATTTATATCATAATTTTATGTTGTTGTCTAAAGTGATTTTTGTTGTAGTGATTTGAAATATTTCAATCCATATATATATATATATATATATATATTCTTATAACCTATATTACATGAGCATAATACAAATATTTTCTCAAATAGAATTTATAAAATGCTTTTATCTGTTGTATCCTCACCAAAACTACCACACCTCTTGAAACCATTTGTATTTCCTCCATACAACCTACATTTATAGCTATAACCGATCATAAAGTTCTGTATCGTATTCTAATTACACATATATACTATAACATTTTGATATTTTCAAAGGCTTCCGACAATCCTTTTCTACAAACACAAATCGTGCAACGATACATTTAAACACTAAAACACTCATTTCAATTATCGTTACTAGCTTACGGAGCATTAAAGGTTGTCTGAAATATATTTCTTACTTGTCTTTTTTATTTTTACCACCAAATGTTTTGGTATCAACCCACGTGAAACTGATCTTGTTTTGATTTACTGATTTCTATTTCATTAATTAACCCTTGTCCTATATATTTCTTTTAGGTTTACTTTTATCCGAAAATGCATATTTTGGTCTACAGTGCCTCCTATACAGCGAAAACGAATTCTTATATAAAAAAATATATAAAAGGAACTATTATAAGTATTTACCCATCCACTTTTTTTTTTGGTATTCACTTTTTTAAATAAGCAAAACTCTTCAACAAAATCTCATGCCATCAAAATTTGAGATGAAGAATACAGAACATTAAATTCCTAAAGTTTGTAGCAATTTAATTGTCATTTTTTACTGGCTAAAAGGTATTTTTTTTTTTCATTGAAGTGCTTATTACTGAATTATCAATTTCAAAAGCACTGTTTCATATGGAAGCATAAATTTCACCCCTAATTAAGTGTCTAAAAATTAAAGAAAAACTTGTAGGAGGGTGTGTATATATGGATTCTCATGCGTATATACATGGGCTATGAGTGTTCTTCGTTAATTTTAGGCCCTATTATCATTATATTTAATTTTCAAAATCAGCAAATTGGAATTCTAGATCTTGAGGTACTTTATCTACCCTAATAAATTCAAACCTAGTCAATGACAGTCGTAGCATGTGCTTATGTGCAGTATATGTTAAAATGATTGACAAAAAAGCAAATGAGAGAATATATATCCTCTGTACGAGTCAAACTCAATCTTCTGATTAGTATGAATGAATCATGATTTGAATGCATAATAAACTCAAAACAAGAAAAAAAAAAACAAAAACATGTCTTATTGCAAACTTCAATCCTCTTAACTAATCAACATGAACCTCTAAATTGCCTGAGTGAAAAGAAAGACAAGTAGAAAAACAAGATTATAAATTGAATATAGCACTGTTAACTGTATCTTATAATAAGAATCCGAAAACACACATACGAAATACAAACAAAAGGAGAAAAACCTAGGTTATTGCTGCTCCCTTTATATATACACATATTCAACTGTCAAATGCTCGTGCATATACTCGAAGGTTAAGCATTTAGCTGGCTTTTTCTTTATAGTACTCCTACTTCTTCATATATATATATATATATATATATATATATATATATATATATATATATATATATATATATATATATATATATATATAGTAACGTACAACAATATAATTTATATACCTCAGTGTTAGTTCTGATACTTCTTCATAAACCTTTCTAGGCATCCAACCTGATAATATGTGGAGAATTTTGTGATCAGCTTTCAAATTCTTCCGTTTGTTATACATGTCTTAATTGCAAAAAAGACGCTTGCCCTAAATTTGATTTGTGCTTCATGCAATCTTGTGAATTAATTATATAAAGAGCTACAGAAATTTGAATTACCTGAAATTACAAATAGCCGTTTCATTATGGATGATGTCCAAGTCTGAGCTCCAAGTCCACTTCACTATCTTTCTGGTTTCCTCTGACTTGATGAATATCATCACCCACATGATGACTTGGACCAATTTGGAGACTGAGGTTGGCACCGCGAAGCTCTTGGTTGAAACTCAAAGACCGAGACCTTGGGTCATAAAAGTCGTAATAAAAGGCACTTGCAGGTGGTGGTGGATGAAAGTGTCTGTCACAGTTCCTCTGGGACTCCAAAATGGAGTAATTAGACCTTGCGGGTTGGTTTAAAGTTTGTGAGGCAAAAGGAAAGACTATGGATTCATCAGTGTTGAATTTGTTAATTGAAGGTGAAGCTTCAAGTGTGAATTGCTTGGCCCTGGCCCTGTCTTTCCTATGGATATTCATATGACCCCCCAAAGCCTGAGCGTTTGTGAAGCCTCTTTTGCAGAATGTGCACTCATAAGAGCGTTTGGTTCCACCACTGTCATCTTGTGCTTCTTCTTCATCATTTTCATCACTTAAATTCTCAGGGCTGACTGGCTTCTCTGAATTCATAGCAGTGTTGATCTTTGTGAATCTCTTAAGCTTAAAGAGAATTGCAAGATGCGAGGGGTTTATATTGAGAAAGGGATGTGTAAGAAAGGTGTGAGATATAAAGACAAGAAGAAAACGTTGGGTAAAACTGTTTAGAAGAGTAGCGGTTTTGTATGAAGAGAGAGTGTGATTTTGGCGTTTTGTCATGGGATTTTCCATTTAGCCGGCTCTATGATGGGTCTAAACCTTGAGAATATTTTTATCAGTTCCACCTCTCTCTCTTCCATTTCATTTGATTACAATTTCTTCTTATGTTGCTTTCATAACGTGCTGGTGCTTTTCTTTTGGCATCGCTTGTAATTTTCTTTGCCGCGTCAATGTGACTGATTCTCGCGTACTCACTCACAACAATATTACGGAGAAAAACGTATCGGTTTTTAGTGTTTCCCACTTTATTCATAGCTGTCAATTAAGTTGCTATATTTGATTCAAAATGGCAAACAGAATGCGCAAGAGAATGCGATATACTTTTTCCTTGTTTAACAAATGCACCATGATTCACATCACCTAAAGCAAAAAAAATTAGAAGATTTTACTGTTTTGCATGATCCCATGCACATGCTTTACGGCGTAATTCTGCTAAATATATAAATATTCGTCTCTTGCATGTGAAAGCAAAATTTAACAAATGAAGGAGACTCCGAGGATATGATTCATAATGTGACATGCAAGCAGAAAACGCGTTGAAGTATCCGTAGATGTCTTTTTCATTGTTCTAAAAGAAAATAATATTCTTGATATGCTGCATTTATGTTAGCGCTAGTGATTTTCTTGCATTTAACTGGCTTCATAGCCCTTCTTCAAAAGGAAGAGACATGTGAACTATTAGCATCATCCATCTAGCGTAGTAGGGTGTACCCTAATTTGATCCCAAGCCAACCTATATTTGCATTGCATGCGATGAAATATATATACTCAATTTATTATATCACTAACTTTCATTCATTCAAACTGAATTAAGATCCCCAACTAAACACATATCACTGTACCCTGTTTCAAATTAATGACCAAAAGGAGGGGAATGGAGCCAGTTCAAAAGGAATCATATATATTGAGGATAACCTATTGGTTATTTTAAACACACAAAAAATCTCTACTCGACCAAATGTCTCCTTGTGGAACAGCTCTTTAGCTGGTGCCTGATGAAGTATAGTGATGAATGTTGGCATTTTGATATAATATTTTTGGTACGACCAGTGATTAATTAGGTTCCTTGTAGAAAAAGCTAACTGAATCCCAAAATCAATTCATTCCAAGTTTTAGTGTGACGTTATCCTAGATATGATAAAGACTAAGTATTCAATCCTCATGAGAATAATAATCAGTATTGGGCATGGGATGAAACACCGGGGTCTGTCACTGACAATTACATGAGTGCTGAACTACAGCTTGCGTTGCCTTTACAGCATGTTGTTAAGGTTGTCATGGACTTAATTATATCATCATTTTTTCTTACGCCTGCATTTCCAAAGACATGGTCACTTCTTCTCCAATCGCGTTACAGGAACAAGGAATACAAAAATTAATCACCACTTTATTATTCTTTTCAATATCTTCCTGTTATAATTTCTTAGATTACGTTTCGTAATAGTGATAAAAGCTGAAACTTAGATCAACTCTTAACGCTGTTGAAATTTGGTAATTTTTGAAATTTCGTAGCCTTTCAAGTATTCTAATTATTATGTTTTTTATGGCATGTATTTATAACTAATCTTATATTATATCTTCAATTTTTCTTAAATAAATCGAAAATATATATATTATAGCCAAAAAGGGAAAGCAAATAAACTAAAAAGGTTAGGAGTAAATTTAAATATATTTTAAGGTTGAGAAAGCAGAAACTAAAAGCTAAAATGGCATCTTGAAGTCGCGTATCAGAAAGTATTAGAAGTTATTAAAATAATTAAGCTTATTTTACAAAACCACTATTAACTTGTTGGTAAAAAAATTTCAACAAAAACAAACGGTAAAAATGTTTGGAAAGCATACACTTGATAAAGTAATTATTTAACAAAAATTAATTATAATACTTTAGGAACATGAAAAGGATTCAATTTTTTTAATAAGTAGAAAACTTTGTAGGAAAGTATTATAAATAAGAAAAGAAGAGTTAGCACACATATATATATATATATATATATATATATATATATATACCCAAGTTTCTTTTTCCTTTTATTTTTTTTCAAATCATAGAGTAAATTATATTATGAAGTTTAAATCACATTTTTATCATGCAGTCTAAGCTATGTCAGAATCATGTAACATTCCATAAATTGGGTTAGAAGGGAAAGTGTGATTGAAGTCAATATTTTGAAGCGGGGCTCTAGAGATACATTTATGAAGAATAGACGGTATCTAGGCTTGATGATTATTTTGTCATTATCCCCATATAAAGCAACATCGTTTGAGAGGCCTTGGACTTCGTGTTAGCAAATACAACCTATCCCAAAATGTAATAAATACAATCAACACCATTATATAGTGGAAAGTATTTATTTGAAGTCATTACCCATTCTTTATTGTCTTTTTTATTCATGTGCCTTTGTAAGTATAATTAATGAACATTTAATTTTGTCAAAATTAATAATTAATCGTGTCAAAATTCTAACCTTATTAATTATTAATATAATTTTATTTTATTTAAGGAGTAAAATTATCCATAAATATAATTATAATTGATCACTTATTTGCTAAAAAAGAATTAAATAATAAAATAATTATATTTAATGTTATAAAAAATTAAAATATAATTAAATGTAAAAAAATAAAATTAACAAAAAATAAAATATTGTTTATTTTTTAATAAATATTGCATGTATTTAAAAAAACAAATAATTTTTTATTCGTTTTAATTAATTTATTTTACCTTTAATTACATTTTAATTATTAATAACATTAAAATATTGTTATTTTATTATTTATTATTTTTTTAAAATTTTTTGTGCATCAAATCAATTATCAATATGCAAAACATTTATATACATTTTTGTCATCTAAATAAAGTAAGAGTACACTAATAATTATTAAGGTTATAATTCATTTAAGGGTTTTGTTAACCAATGTCTTAAGAACATTGGTTAAAGATAATTAATATACATTGAATCTTGTAAAAGTTTATAATTAAATATAATAATAAATAAAATTTGACCTAATAACAGTTAATGAAGTTTTATTTTATTTAAAAAACAAAAATATCCTTAGTACAATTACGTTTAATATTTGATTTAGTGTTTATCCACAAAAGTTAAAAAATAATAAAATAATAAAATAAATATATTTTAATATTATTAAAAATTAAAATATTAAAATATAATTAATCATAAAAAAGTTTAAATTAATATAAAAACCAATAAAAAGTAGTGTTAAATATCTTAAAAGTTTACAAAAAATATATATATTAAAGTATTAATTTAAGATTTTATTGAATTTTATTTCTCTAACTTGATAACTTTTTGCAACATCTTGTAACAAAATCTTATGTATTAGAAAAACAAAAAATATTTCAACATATGAAATTATTAATTATAGGATTAAATATATTTTTGTTCCCTCAGGTTTTAGTGAAATTTGAAATTAGTCTCTTTTTGAAATTTTTAACCAATTTAGTCCTTCATCTTTAGAAATGCGTGAATTTAGTCATCTCAACCAAATTTTGTTAAGTTTATCTGACATTTCAAACGCATATCATGATAGTATTTGAATTGTTTACCCTGTTTGACACATTTTCTCTTTAATGTTAACCTAAATATTATCGTAAAACGCGAATGAAACGTCAAATTAATTTAATAAAATTTGATGAAAAGAACTAAATCCATGTATTTCTAAAGATGAATGACTAAATTGGTCAAAAATTTTAAAGATGAACTAATTATAAATTTCACTTAAACTTGAGGAACTAAAAACATATTTAACCCTAAATTATAAATACATAAATTTAACAATTAAAAAAAAATTAAGTACCTAAACTTTTAGTAGAGACCTTAAAAATTTCAAATTACTTACTCTGAATTAGAATTGCTTAAAAATGTCAAAAGACAGTTTTGTTTTTATAAAATCTGTTATATACATTTATATTATTTTAATTAATGGACTTAATTATTTTAGTTTTCAATATAAAAATAATAAAACCAATACACATTAATTATTTCTTAACCAATGCTCTAAGAATACTAATTAGCATTTTTCTTCCTTAATATCACATCTAAATATGAATTTTGACGAAATTCAATGTTTATTAATTATACATTAAACAGTATCCTTACACTCATTCTCCTTTTTCGTATGATGTCTTAATTATGTTAATACCTCACATTTCAAACCATATAGAGTGATTCAATCAACATTTCCCAAGTTTGATCAAATTCTATTTCCGATGCATTACTAAATTAATGTTATCTGTGAAAATTTAACAAATCAAATTATCACCCAACATATTCAACACCTAACGTTAGACAATTGGGTCGAAATCACCTCAAATGGCTGTGGACGAGGTAAATTGTTTCCACAATGTCAATGTGATCCCTACTCCATATAAGCACTCTCACGCTTTGCAATGTAAAGCTATAATTGGGAACAAAATTGCAACAACTCATCCTATGACAATTAAGCTCATACGTCGACTTGAGTCAACATACAAAGCTATAGTGTAGTCACTTGAGATCATCTGCAGCAACATATTAAGTAGTTATGTTTTTATTTTATGCTTTCACGTGAGATGTTTGAGGTCAAGGACTCACATATTACATAGCTAGATCAAGATGTCTAGAAACCAATTGATTAAGTCAAAATATTACAAATTTCAATTTAGTTTCAAATAGGATTAAATACTTTTTCTAATATCAAATGCTTAGCTTTTATTTTAAAATACCTAATATGTGGTTATTATAGTTAAGTTTCCTCTACCTAATGAAAGATCACAAAATTTAAATCATAGTTTTTAGAAGAAAAAACATTACAAGATTTTAAAGTTAAACAGAAAAAATAAAAGAGAAAAGACAAGGTTCATCAATAGGAATAGCAATATGGACTCGACCATCCCATTTTGACCCATCTTATATAATAATTGGCTCACAGGTCTATAAGCTAGCTTACGAAAATAGAATCTTGAAAAAGAAAATTACGTTGTAATAATAATCTTATTTTAATATTTCATATATTTATCCCCTTGAGTATACATTTGACAATAATATTGAAATAAATTACATAAACACAAGATTAGTAATTATATCAAATAAATATGTCAAGAAAAGTTAAATCTTTCATGAACAAAGAAAATATAACTCTTGTTTTTTCATTTCAATAATATTGGATACAACTTTGGAGAAGAACTTTCATTTTTAACTTCTTTCATAATTATATATTTCCTATTATCATTTGCATACATTTCAACCACGAGAGATGATGAATTTAAAATAAAAACAGGGTCATTTAAAAAGATTTTATCATTTTTTAAAAAATTCATGCTTTCAACTATAAGGACAAATAGTTGCTTCCAGATTTTCAAGTAAGAGGCACTATTATAATTGTGGGAATCTAAGAACTAATGTTAAATACATACAAGATATTTGACTTTGTTATTCAAGCGTAAAGTGAATAAATAACAATCAAACTAGAATACAAGATAACTTGTTACATGGAGATTAAAATAGTGAAACCTTTTGATGTTAATTATGTGATCAAGTAAGTCTTGTCACGTTGTTCGCGCAAATTGTCAATTATGCAAGATAAATCTAAGTCGGTTAGTATATTAAAATATTCAATTCATCTATGTTTTTTTTTTCTGTTGACTTGATAAGTCAATCTGAATAATGACGGAGCTTTATTGGAACAGATGGGTTATGGTCCCCTTAATTTTTAATTTTCTTTATATTATGTATATATTAATTATTTTGAATTATTTTGAATTTTTTAAATTATATGTAATATATAGTAAAATTTGATAGAAGTTTAATTTAGTATTTTTTTTTATTTTAAATATAACATTTAATATTAATAAATAATAAAACATAAAATTAAATATAATGAAGAATAAAAATATTTATTAAGATATTTTTTTATTTTTTTATTGTATTTTTAAGTTTTTCACAACTTATTATGATCTCACACTCTCACATATTTTATTTTTGTTTTGAAAAAAAAATAGTTAAATACAAATTTATTAATTTTGTTTTCATTTCTCATTTGTTTTTTTTTTCATTTGTGAAGGAAAAAAAAAGCAAATTTTTGATATCACTTGATAATGAAATATTTGTTTAATAGTTAAAATTATTTTTTACCATATGAGTCTTATATTCATTTTTTTTTATGATTATGAGAGAAAAAAAATGATTGTTCTACATGTTTTTCCATAACTATCTTTTATTTGGAACTTGATTGTCATTGATTTTTTCTTTTAGTGACTCTTAATTTTTTATTTTTTAATCTTGAACTTAAAAAAGAAATAGATATATTGATGCAGAGTAAAAGAATGAAATTATTTTTTAAAAGTGATAAAAAGAAAGTTATCCATGATGATGAAAACAATTCAAATTCAATATCTTATCTTAACGTATCCTAAATTATAATACAAATGATTATATTGTTCAATTAGAGGAAAATGTTTTATATTAATTATTTGGAACATGTTTATATTTACATTGAAAAATAAATAGTTGAAAATTTTAGTTTTAATTCAATTATTGATGGGTTCAAAAATTTGAAAGAATGAAGAACAATCCTTTGTATATGTGTGATTTCTTTTGTAGGTACAATTATAGTAAATTATTTATTCATTTTTATTTTTATTGTATTAGTGACAATAATTAAATATATAAATTTTGAATATATTATTTTGGCTCCCCAAAATTATTAGTCAAGATCTACCATTGAATCTGAATGACTCATCTTACATTATAATTTTAACTCATCGACTCATTAATCAAGAATTATTAAATTAATACATTATGAAGATATTTTATGTATGAAAGGAAATCAAATATCTTTTTTTTTATAAAAAATAATCAAATTGACATTACTTGAAACAAGACACAAATAATTAAATTAACTAAAAAGATGTAATCGTGACATATTATTATAAGCAAAGAATAAGAAATAAAATCAATGATATGACGAATCTAAATTTTCAAAGATTGCTTAAAAATTCATTTGCATGAGATTAGTCAATATTTCTTTTACCTATAAAGATGAGAATAAAAATTATGTGACGCAAAAGAAAATTCATATTTCTTACCTTTATAATATGATTAATGAAAGAGAACCAATAATAGAATTTCGAGATGGAGAACAAGCTTTTTCATTTAAGTTGTGGAATGAAATAAATTATCATGTTTAATTTCTGCATATGAAAGTTCTATCTACAGAAATTTTGTGAATTAGAACTATTATTTTAACGAACTTGCAATAAATTACATAGGAAATTGAATATTCTTTTTACTACAAAATATTATTGTAGTGATACAAACTATTTTTATTAGATTTTACATTGAAGATTTATTTCCGCTTATGACAAAATTATCCTTAAGTTTATTGTTAAGGATTAAAAATGTTTCACTGAGAAACAGTGAATACTTGAATACACTCTTCGCTTGATCACAGTAAAAAATTTTCATCTTAAACAACATCTGTAATTATAAAGAAAGTGACTCTATAATGGGTTTTAAGTCCATTGACTCACATCGCTTAGAACAATAAAGGGGTGAATGTTAGTGATCGCGTGAGATTGGAGTTAAATTATTGCTTTAGAGAGTGTGTGTACTCGGGATCAAAGAACATGAGAGAGTTGTCTATGTTTGGAGAGTGTGGGTGTACTCGGGGTCAAAGGACATGAGAGAGTTGTCTATGTGTTTTCTTGTGTTTATTTTATTTCTCTATTAATAAAGTGATTTTCGGATTTTTTTCTACCAACAGTGGTATCAAGAGCTATGGTTTGGTAGGATTTTTTTAGTATGCTCAGTGGTTGCAGTGTAGTCTGATCTTCAACATTAGAAAAGAAAGATTAATTCCTTGTTGGAGAATCATCCTTGGTTGTTGAAGTTGCAACGAGAAATTTAATGGAAGGATCATTGTTGTCGTTGTGTTGATACGGTGAATCTGTAGTTGGGTGGAGGTGCAAGGACTGTGAGTCGTGCTGGATTTGCAGTGGAGTTCGCGTGTGACGAGATGCTCCTAGCTCTGCGAATGACATCGCAGTTGGTGCTCGCATGGCCCGGTGAGTGATGTACCATAGTGGAGATTTGATATGTGTGATTCACGTCTTGCGACATGTGCATGGAGGAACTGCTCTACGGTTCACAGATCGGTTTCGACAAGAGTAAATGGAGGTGCTACGCCGACAAGTGTTGCGTCTCTGAACAATGAGTCAGACAACACGGTGGTTGCAAAGTGTGAACGATCGATCTGTGGCTTTTCGCAATGTTAAGTGGTTTTGCGTCATGGGTTGCGACATGGTTTCGACAAAGGGTGTATGGTGTTTATGCACGAACATTAGCTAATATTTATGCAAGGTGTGTGGTGATTATACACGGGCATTGGTTAGCATTGATGCATGGTGCATGAAAATTCTTGGGATGACTTAATTCGAAATGGAATTTCTTGGGATGGTTTAATTCTAAGTGGAAATTCTTGGGATGGTTTGATTCTAAGAGAAAATTCTTGGATGATTTGATTCCAAGTCAAAATTCTTCGAATGGTTTAATTTCAAGTAAATTTTTTTGGGATGGTTTGGTTTTGAGTGGAATTTTGGGATAGTTTGATTCCAAGTGAAAATTCTTGGGATAGTTTAATTCCAAGTGGAAATTCTCGAGACAACTTGATTCCAAGTGATACCCCTTATGGTGGAATATGATTGCTGATATAGACAATGAATATGTGTTTATTTGAATCAGGGTAGAGAATGTTGAACCATGAAAATAACATGTCTTCAAAAGTCTCACATCGCTTAGGACAACCAAGAAAGTGAATGTTACTGCTTATATAATGAGTTTTAAGTTTTTATATATTCCTTGTCTCAAATCAAAGACACTTGAATTTGACTTTTCTTATTTCTTATACTCTTATAATAAAAATATTATATATATATATATATATATATATATATTTACTTGTATTTATTTTATTTCTTTATTAATAAAATGAATTTTGGGATCATTTCCACTAGAGTCATTAAACTAACGAAAATAAAACGCATTTTGTTACCATGATAAAGATTAATTTTTGAGTTTGCGGTCATTCATCGGAGTCTCAGTCACTCTTAATTTTTTTTAAAAAAATATATATGCAGTAGATATGGAATAAGATTGTAATCCATTGGATGGTATATATTAACTTTTGAAAACAGATAAATTAAATCTAAAAAATATGACAGAAGCGTTGATATTAAAAGACCAAATTTTGATCATAAAACATTTGTTTGCTGAGCAAAGCAAGGAGAAAAAGAAGGAACAAACAATATATGAATGGAGATGAAAGAGTAAGTCCTTATTTTAGATGAGATAATAAGAAGTGAAGGTGTAAAGAGTTTCTATCCAATTGTTGGAACCTGATAAACAAATCCCTGTTTATTGATCCAAACCCAAACCCTGTCACATTGGAAATTAGCTATGACCATGGATCCTTCATCCACAATGATAGCATTCACCAAAGGATTCTCTTTCTCAATTGTAGCCTCTGCCACTGTTCCTTTCACTCCAACCAGCTCAGGCCATGAGCTCTTACCTGCATATGTATACAACACCCATCTTCAAACTAAAACAACATAGCAAATCATCAGTGTACATATTTCAAGAATGATAAAGTAATTTAATGGTCAAATGAAAAAGAAAAATTGATAGTTTGATCCTGTTACTGACAATTTAAAAAAATAAAATTAGTTTGAAAAGTTGAATAAAAAAGTTGCAAGTTTAACTCTTCGATTAAAAAAATTAATGATTAATATTTGTCGATAAAAATAAAAAAAAAAATCAAATTTTTGTTGATAAAAGAAATCAAATTTATGTATGCACTTAATCAAACATATCTTTTTACCTTTGCACTCCGACATTTTCTTTCGACTTTCTTGATAATTCTTGTGTTCGGAGATATAGACGCGTTCATGTGTGGGGGTATATATAGTTTCTTTTGGTGACATGCTGACGTAAGCTAGCTGGAAGAGTTAGTCATGTTCTCCATATTTATACGACTTAGTTTAATACAATTATACAGAACCTAAATGAATGAGTTTGCAGGCCTATCGATAGTATGATCGATATTTATTAATAAACTTTTATAAAACCAAATTTTTAAACATATAGGGACATCTTATCACATTATAGAAATTATAAAACTTAACAGAGAATAGCTGCATATAAAATTAAAAACAGTTAATCTAAAATATTCGATTTAATTTAAAAATAATGATTATATTAAAACCTAAAACATATTTATTGTTGATGGTAATTTAATATCCGACCGACTCAGTTTACGACATTGTAGACGGACAAAGAGACTTGTAATTGAAATTGAATTAAGAAACAGGAATGACAAGGATCTTAGCTTCTGGATTTAACCGGCCAAGCTTAAATACTATAAATAAATGAATAAAATATTTAAACTAAACCATAACAGACAAGAGAAGGAAATAACTACGTGTTTAGGACCGGCTCGTACTAACCCGTAAAATACGGGTTAGACCGACCTGTTCTGTATTTTAATATAGGCTAAAAGGTTTGATCCATCTTGTCTTGCGGATCAACTTTTTTTTTTTATGATAAATCTTTTGATATTCAATAAAATGAAATTTTTTAATAAGTTTATAAAATTAAACAATAATTTTAGAGAGTTAGATGATAAATTGATAATTTAACATTTTCATCATATTTTATTCGTCTTTTGATATATATTATGTATTTTTCAAATTTTAGCATATTCAAATATACATAATACTTGTCTTTTCCAGTTATACAAGAATTTGGAATATTCATGCAAAAGTTTAGAACCAAAGTAATTCATATATACAAGTACAAGTTTTTTTTTTTATGCGGGTTACATAATTTTTCGGGCCACTGGACTCAATATCTCGATCCGTCCGACGTTTTTTTGGCTGATATGAAGGCCAAGGCTACACATTTTCACCCTTAATGTGGAGGAAACATGAATTTTTAAAATTATAACTATTCAAAAATAAACATTTTGATTTTAGTCTCACTTAGAGATGTTTTGGAAGTACCACGTATTAATATCAATTTATAATATATAAGTTGATACAAATCTCATCTTATAAAATTAAATTACGTTTAAAATTCACATTATATTATAACTAAAGATATCTTGGTTTTATAGATTTTAATATTTGTAATTTATAATACTTTAACTACTTTTTTTTCAGTTTCAGATTGAGATTTTGTTGCATCTACACCAAAAATAATTGTCTTTGTAATTAAATAAACAAACAACTAATGTTTTAATAAAATTAGACTTTGTCTCTATACCTACCTCTAATCTTGCATGTATAAACTAAATTTCATCTCAATTGCACTTTTCAATATAAATTTATCAAAATGAAATTTATACTATGACTTCTACTTTTTTGATTCTCATCATCTACTTCTTAATGTAGTTCGGTATAGACCATTGATTATTTAAACAAAAAAAGAAGATATTTATCAATAGTCCATATTAAGCTACATCAGGAAGTAAATAATAAGAGTAAAAAAAATGAAAGTCATAATATCATTTTTATTATCAAAATAAAAACCAATTTTAACAATAACAATAATCAATTATAACTATTTATAATAATTAGTTATAAATATTAGTGTAATAATTTAATTCAAACATGTTGATATGAGTGCTTTAATTTATGTCCCATGTTTTATGTTTATGGACATACTATCGAAAATTTAGATAGAAATATATTGAACAAGAGTCTTGTTATTATGATTGGTGATGGAAGTTTGAAAGGTTTTATTTTACAATTTTTCAGTCTTATAAGAAGACAACGTTATACGAGTTTAAATATAAATGAAAAATTACGTCTATATTTTAAAATGTATAATTGATGAAACACATAACGTCACGCCATGAAAGAAATAATAGATATTATAAATTTGAAAAATACAATTAATATGTTGTAGTATAGGTTCCTGCTATTAAATAGACCACCTCCACTTAGGTAGCAATGTTGGTTTAAACTTGTAATACATTCCGGAATAGGATTGTGATGAGTGTTTTTCGAAAGAAAAAATTCTAAAATTGATTTAATGTTATCCGGAAAGTAAAATCTGGAATTGATGGGGTGTCAGAAGAAATTTGACGAGACGAAAGGAAGAAGCTACCTACTTCTAGTTGTCCTTTATCTTTTGGGCCGGAGATCTTTTCTCTCTAGATCCAATGGATTATCTTTTTGTTCATTACCATCCCCACCCCCCTCCAAAGCCCACCAAAGCCTACACTGAATTTTTCTTGCAATTGTAGTTATCCTTTTAGGAATTTTGAAAAAGGATAAATTGAGAAGAAAAATTAACCAGGCACAATGTACTCACAAAACATACTTAGCTTCCAAAACGATTATTTTTTTTTAAATATATATTTATGATTAGTTTCCAAGTCGACTTTCATGCATTTTTCTCAACTCGTATTTTCATGTAGGTGAGTTGTACATTTAAGGTTTTATAGTTTATCACACTAACACACGTATGTATTGTTCTCTCCACTACTATTTTTTCAAACTTGTTCTTATCATAGTTAAATTTATGATATAAAATTACTTCAAACCATCTCCTAATACTCTTCATGACCAATACATTATTGAGTTTCAAAGATGTTTTTGGCATCAACATATTATACCATGTCACCCTCTAATTCATCCATTTCTATCTTAATATGTGAAAAAGTTTTCCGTTTTTATCGGAAATACTTAATATGTTTCGACTCGATTGTCGATGCGATCTGTTTATTAGATTCACCCGACTCGATCATTAGGCTTAATCTGTCCGATCATTTATCTGACCTGTATTTTCAAAAAAAATTAAAAAAAATTCATTCATTAATATCGAAGATTTTATTCATAAGTCATATCGCACATATTTATTATATTAGATTAAATTTCTTAATTAAGCGGCCATAAATGGGAATAAATAGTTAGTTCCTTAGAGAAAGAAAATAAAACATGAACATAAATAATGAAAAATGAGAAGAAGGTAGTTTGTTATATAGGATACTTGTTTTATTTTGAAAGAAATAACATAATTGAAGAAGATAAGTCGTTATTTAAATATTATATGGATGACTTATAACACATGAAGTGGGTGAAAGTGAAGTTGCTATCCAATGGTGGGAGCCTGATAAACGATTCCCTCCTTAGTGACCCAAACCCTAACCCTGTCACAACGGAAATCAGTGGTGACAATGGATCCCTTCAGCACAGTTTCAGCATCCACATAAGGATTCTCCCTCTCAATTGTAGCCACTGCCACCGGTCCTTCCACTCCAACTAACTCCGGCCATGAACTCTTACCTGCACACACATCAAATATCAAATTATATATCAAAACCCACAACCCTTATTCTATTCATGCTTGCTATATACAACATATATAATTTACCTTTGCACTCCGACATTTTTTTTCTCTCTTATGCTTTCTTAATGCAATTCTTCTCTTTGTGATTTAGATGCGTTGATATGTGGGGGTATTTATAGTTTCTTCTGGCCACGAAAACAAGGCAATCTTGTGAGTTGCTGAACGGTGTGCCTACTTTTCAATTATGTACGCCGGAAGTTAATCAGATTGTCAATGTTCATATTTGTCAAACATTTCTGATCTCACGCAAACACTCTTCTATTTTCAAACTCTTTTTGCTGCTCAATTCCCCTTCAAATCTTTTACACACTTAGCTTCCAATTTCTAATCTATCCACGTACTTTTTCATGAACTCAGTCCAAAACTTCTGCCTCTTCTATTAATTGCTTACCTTAACATATTATTATTACATTTATATTACAATTTATAACTGTTGCATTTAATTTTGCCAAAAATATAAATCAATTTCTTAATCGATTAAAATTAATTTTATCGGACGTTTTAATTAGGATAAAAGCACAACAAAATCTATTTGAATGATAAAGGTTAGATTTATGAATAGATATTCAGTACATACAAAATTATAACCATTATCCTTTTGATCAGATTCATTAAAATTGTGGAAATCACTTAAAAATATTTTTTAACCAAAATATAAAAATTATATAGATTATATAAGTACTCTTCCGCTAAAAAATCTTTGAGTTATACTTTCCAAAATGATTAATATAATCCTCTTAGTGAGTCTTATTCACAAGTACCAAATTTGTATGGTAGGTCCATTAAAATAGGCATGCTTAGTACCTGTTTGCATGAATATGGGATGTACGTGGAGTAATTTGTTTGGTGCTTAAGTTGAATTGAATCATATTTCTACGGATTTTATAAACGAATTTTGTAAGGTTTAACTAAGATTAAAGCTTATCATAAAATGTTAATTGTTTGTTAAGTTTATTGTTTCATCACTATCGGAGTACCATTAATGTTCCATTTTCGAGAGACATATGTCATGGTGTGAAGTATATTTTAGAAGTCTCACATCTACTAACAATAAAACAAATTTCGAAGATACAAATAGATACAAACCTCAATTTATAAATCGATTTTTTGACTATTCTTCCGATATATTCCATTTATATATTAACATGATATATTTTATAAATTATTGTGATAAGTATTTTCCAGCAAAATTGCTTTATGTCGGTGTTTTAATCGATTTATAGTTTATTTGCTTTGGTACCAATCCTATGTGTCGTGCATGTTTTGCTGTGATGTAGGATGAATATTAATCACGTTGTCAAAATTTATGAAGAAAAGATTTGTCAAACTTTATTATGTCACGCAACTGTTCTATTTGAAAAATGTCCGCTGAATTGTCCGCTGTACTCATAAACCATCAATATTCTAACCTATCCACTTATATGGAAGAGAGTTCGAAAGCTATTTTATTTTTGTAAGGTAATCAAGAACTATAATAATAACCACTTTCTTCGTCTCCCTTTCGATAAAGTTATTAATAAGAAAGGTGTTATTTCCTCTTTAATTTATCTAATCTATAATAATTTTGCCTTTATCTTTTTCTTTGTATAATATGTAAAGAACTTGCCATTGAAATAATAAAATTTTCGTAAAATATCTTGTTCACAAGAAATACTACGTCCTATTCGTTATAAGTAGTGATGTACTTCTCAAAAAAGTCTAACAATTTGGTCGTATAACTAATATGATTAGATGTATCATTACATGATTAACTATATAATCTTAAGTGAATACATCACATATTTATTAAGTATGCACTTTGCGTTAAAGAAGATGGTGTGCGACAAAATGTGGGAATGATGTTAGGATAAGTGAATTGTAGAATAAGTGTTTAAATTTGTTTTTGCACACTTAGACTTAGCAAGAAAGAAAAAAATTGATGAAGCAAATAAATGATTGAAATGCTTTGGATGAATTTTTTTAAGGGTTAGATATGTTTTTAATCTCTTAACTTTTAGTGAAAATTGGAATTAGTCTTTCTAAACTTTGACCTAATTTAGTCCTACAATTTTAGAAATGTGTGAATTTAGTTCTTTTAACCAAATTCTGTTAGGTTTATTTGATATTTCAAATGCGTTTCATAATTGCATTTGAGTTGTTTACATTATTCGACACATTTCCACTTCAATGTTAGATGAGAAATGAGTTTGAAATGTTAAATAAATTTAACAAAATTTGATTAAAATGATAAAAATAACGTATTTCTAATGATAGAGAATTAAATTAGTCAAAAATTTTGAAGAAAAACTAATATTAATTTTCACTCAAAGTTAAGGAATAAAAAACTTATTTAACCCATTTTAAAAACATATGGCTTATGAGTTCTGCAAACAAGAAAAAGGCCCTCTTAAAAACATTTGGCTAGACCAACATTGGTTATGCTTGTCAAGCCTTGAAAATTTCTCTATTTAAGTTTTTGGGTTAATTATGTTTTTTGTTCCTTAAATTTTAGTGAAAATTTGAATTAGTCTCTCTTCGAAACTTTGAACAATTTAGTCCTTCAACTTTCAAGATGTGTGAATTTAGTAGGGGTGGCAATATGGGCCGGCCCGACCCGTTTAGGCCTGGCCCGCCCCGCATACTTTATGTGGGCTGAAAACACTGCTCCACCCCGCATACTCCTTGGCCCGGGGGCCCGGGGGCCGGCCTACTTTTTTTTTTAATTTTTATGATAAAACTTTCAATGTTTAAAAATTGGGAAACTTTAAGAAGTTTACAAAATTAAGTAAAGACTTTGGAGAATTAGATGATAAATAGATAATTCAACATTTTCATCATATTCATACTATGACTAGAGATGGCAACGGGACGGGGCGGACACGGGTTTCGCTGTCCCATACCCATACCCATACCCAAATCCAACGGGTATTAAACTTTTGACCCATCCCCATCCCCACTGGGTAACAGGTATAATCTCGTACCCATACCCATACCCATTTTCTTACTACTTCAATATTAATTTTAATTAATTTTTATAAAATAATAAAATTTTTATGATAAAGGAAACATAATATTATCAAATATTCAATATTA
>Ga0214542_1005781_pt1 | contig 23194 bp, 11 predicted proteins | sample CNSS1metaG_FD_160096 | JGI IMG/M metagenome (GOLD analysis project Ga0214542, IMG submission 160096) | Root nodule microbial communities from cowpea collected in UCLA plant growth center, Los Angeles, California, USA - CNSS1 | ecosystem: Host-associated > Plants > Roots > Nodule | place: USA...
TTAAAAACCGTTTCGGATATTCAGTTTCATATGACAAAGCTTGGAATGGTAAGCAAAAAGCGCTTGCTAAGGAGTTTGGAGATTGGGAAGAGTCTTACAATGAACTTCCCTGGTGGTATCAAGCTGTACAAGAAAGTAATCCCAACATAATAATTCAATGCACTGGACCTTCTGTACTTGTTAGTGGCCAACCTGACCCTTCTTGCTATATTATGGAACGCGTATTTTGGTCTTTTGGACCATGCATCCAAGGGTTTAATTATTGCAAGCCAATTGTCCAAGTAGATGGCACATTTCTCACAGGAAGATATCAATGGACATTGCTAACAACACTAGCTCAAGATGGGTCACGTAATATATTCCCTTTGGCCTTCGTGATAGTGGAAAGAGAAACAAAGGAGGCCTTAATATGGGTTTTTCAACTCTTAAGGGAGCACGTTACACCACAATCAAATCTCTGCTTGATAACAGACAGGGGGAAAGGCATATTGGCAGCCCTACAATCTGAAGAAGTACAATGGAAAGCAGATGGATTGCAATCATTATACTGCATACGTCAAATTGCTTCAAATTTCAACAAAAAATTCAAGAATCACGAATTGAAAAACCGGTTAAAGAATATGGGTAATAAAATTTTTCTTTCATTCACCATATTCAATAATTAAACTAACTAATATAATTGCATTTTTACAACTTACGAGGTGAAACAACCCATATTGGATGCTAAATTGGCGGCTTTGAGATCACATTCACCTGAAGTGGCATCTTGGATCAATAGGATACCACTACAAAAATGGACTTAGGCCTACAATGGGGGTAGTAGATTCGGACACATGACAACAAACATGGCAAAATGTATGAATTCTGTTTTAAAAAGAGTTCGTTCATTACCAATTTGTGCTCTAATTAAGACAACATTTGAAAGGACCGCAACATGGTTTGTTGAGAGAGGGGTTAAGGCAAACTCCATGTTACGAGCAAGCCACCAGTATCCCGAGGAAATTAATACTATTATTAGAAAAAATCAACAAGCGGGAATGTGTCAAGTGCGTCGATACTCAAGAGAAAATAATGAATTTCAAGTTCAAGAGATGTTTTCTCCACATGATCATCGCCTACCAATGTCTTTTACAGTTAAATTAAATGATTGGTGGTGTGATTGTGGCCATTTTCAAGCTCTTCGACTGCCTTGTCATCACATAATAATTGTTTGCTCTTTCTCGCATATAGACCTAACCTCATACATCCATCCAGTTTATAGCCTCTACAACATCAGCAAAGCATATGAAATACAGTTTCATCCGGTTAGGAATAAAGAATATTGGTCCATATACACCAGACCAAATTTCATTCCAGACCCAAACATGCGTCGTAGGGTAAGGGGAAGACCACCAACTAATGGAATCCATAATGAGATGGATGAACCAAATCCAAACAGACGAAACAAATATTCATATTGTAGAAATGAAGGACATCATAGGGGAAATTGTCCCTATCATCAATAATTTATTACTTTATCCAATTTTCTAGTTATTTTTATTATGTAACTTTTATTATATTATTTTTATTATGTAATTTTTATTATGTATTTTTAGACTGCGAATTTTTATTATGTTATTTCTATTATGTAATGTATTTTTTAAAATTAATTTATTATACCAATAAAAGAATTAATTCTCAACAAATTAAATATATTAACTACTCTTAACAAAATTGTGTACAAAAAATTTATCAAATCTAAATGGTTAAAAAAACTGAAAACTGAAAATTTTTAAAAGATAAAATAAAACTGCAACGAAAAAAAAAATCAAAAACTGAAACCGATCTCCTGTCGGACGACTTCAGTGTCATTGTCATATGTGCAGAAATCGGCCTCCTGCCTAACGACTTCATTTTTCAAAAAAAAAAAAAAGGGGAGGGGGAAACCAGTTTTGGTGAGAACGACTTTACCTTTAATGTCGTCCTCCACTGACGATATGACCCAATTTTAGAAAAAAGAAATAAATATCGGTCAAAAGAACAAAAAAAAAATCCTTTTATATTATTCTATGTGATGTTAATTGAATTAAGTATATTTATTAAATGGAACTTTACGCACATTGTGATACACATATAAATATATATTAATAGTGATGTTTCTGACAAATGAATCATCAATATCATCATCGAAAAGTCATAGATAATATGGATCATATATACATCTAATTAATAAAATAGTGAAATAAATTGTGTAACAACTATATTGTTATCATTGTTTAATAATTTTGGTTGCGTGAGTTACACATATGTCATCTATTACCTAATCATCTAAAGGAAGATTGACTAGATTGACTTGGGCTCAGCTGTTCAAAGACAATTAAAAATAACTCACTCAAATTAAACTCGATTAAGTTGGTTTGAAGACAATTAAACAAAAGAAACTCAACCTAAGGTATTTGAGTTGGGTTAGTTAGATTGAATGTTATCTTCTAATCAATCAAATAACCAAAACAATTGAAGTAAATTGCAGGTGAAAATACCAAACCTTACCATTATATAATTATTTTTCACATTATCACTAATCAAAATGCAACGATTGTTCTATTATTATACTAACTTTTCAATTTTGGTCAAGCGTGTATGGTGAAGAATGAACAAGAAAATTAAGTTGAATCAAAGTTGGTTGTCCATAATACGAGTCAACCAAGGCGAAGATTGATCGCGTAAATCATTCAACTACGTGTCAATGCAGCGAAACTTCTAGCAGCGTCCACCAAGACACCGCATACATACAGAAACTTCCTGAAAAATCCAAATCAAATTTCCTACGACTCTTCCTTTGCACCTATTCGTCTAATTCCATATAAATACTCATATATCATCCTTCCATCGTCACAGACACAACAACCTAAGCAAAATAACCGACACCACTGTTTTCAAAATCCCCAGAACACAACAACAACAACAACAACATGTTTATGTCTATGTTCAGCCACTTCGAGATCACACAGGGCCAGAACTGGAGGTTCTCGTTGGGCCTGGGCCCGGTGAAAGGAGCCGATTCCAAACCCAACTCCGACGGCACTTCTTCCTCCGCAGAGTCTAAAACCGCAAAAAAAGATCCGAATCAATCATCAACCGGTGGATCCAAGCAAAACCCGACCCGTTTGAAGCCCAGGTTTGCTCCAGAGTTCGACGGGTTACACTGCTTTGAATCCATAGTCCCCTGTTAGACGGATTCCTTCGTCTCCAACCATCTCAATTTGTTTTGTAATAATGACGTTGTATAAAAAAAAAACGAGACAATTCAATTCAATTCAATTAATTTTTTACCGTATAGTTTAATCAACGGTTGAGAAAACTTGTTTGTATACCAGAAATGGAACTATGTTTATCCGTAACTTAAAAATTGCTCATGGCCATAATTGCAGTTCTACTTTTTTACCAGCAATCTTCGTCAATCATCGCGTAAAAAAACTGGATATATAAAAAAACTGCTAAGAATAAAAAAAAATATATATATTTTATATATTTTAAATTACAGTGATTGAATCGTACTCCCACAGCAAACTGCTTCCATTAAAGGCAATGAGACAGTATCATGTATATATATTTTTTTTCTGCCAATTTCCTCCACCACACAATTCATTTAGGTAAAGGGATAGCAAAAAGGTATTTTGGTCGGTGATTACTTATTTAGGTAAAGGGATAGCAAAAATGTGAAGCAGGTGCAGATTTTCTTTCAGTAGGTAGTGCTCATTGCTACCAAAATAGTGTCCTTCTAGTTTTCCCATTGCCGACCATAGCTGTTTGGATTTGATGGTCTCTACTCCGCTCTCCTTCAAGAAACTGAAAACCGACCACGATATCAAAGGTTGATATATCTTTTACTGTCCTTCATCAGAGTCAACAAAGGAAGGAAAAACATGTTTTCTGCAAGAAAACAGAAAAAAAAAATGGAACGGGAAGAACTGAAGGGGCGGTGTACGATAGAAAGAAGTATGAGCTAAATGACATGTGCGGTTCTCATACAACAATGACGTGCCATTCTTTCAACAAGAGTTTCATGAAATGACCCCAGTAATCCTTTAATCAAATGTACATGTTTTTATTTTTGGCATGGTTGGTGCAATGATGAGTAACTTGTGTTTGCTACGGACCTTACACAATTTCTGCAGAGATTGATAAAATTGAAATTACTTTTTCCCTTATCAGAATAGCGTGTTTGAATCACCTAACTTCTTTACACTGTTTTATGTAATGGGTTAAATAGAACTTTCTTGTATTATTGTGTAATCATACAATCTATTTTTAGCTTACAAATTATCTTGCACGTATATATGCTTGTTGAAATAGGACTTGAAATTCGGACTTCACGTAGTGAGTCGCCTAAAGTAAACAATGAATCAACAATATGCAGGTGTTTCATCTTAAGAAAAGCTTCACCATGAATAGAAATTAAGGTTAATAACAATTTATATGTACTCTTATCTCTTACTGATATTTCTTTTAAAAGACAAAACTCTTAACTTACAAGTTTGACAGACTTAAACAGGACTATTAGATCCTATCCACACACTCATTCTGTTCCTTTAAAGTAAGTCTTAATTAAAAATACATGTATTTTCCTATTAGGTACCACAAAATTATTTCTAGAAAGTTCACAATTTCAATTAAATTTCAAAACTTTAAAACCCTTTTTTACAGATGTGGTCAATTTTAGGATACAAGGCCATGGATTTACTTTGAGGAATAGGTGACAAACTCTGATGAAACAACAAGGGATAATGTAATTTCTTAACGACTGGGGAAAAAATAAAGGTGTTTTACAGCAGAAACATAGAATAAGGGAAATCTTCATGTGTTAAATATTCCCATGATCCCGCCATTTGAAGTTTACTTTTCACAAAGTTAAAGATAGTGCAAACCTTACTTAACTGTCTCTTTATCCTTTTCCAATCTTTATAGATCAGTGTTTGCTTCTCTTCATCACCAAGGGATCTTCTCTTTCTCTTTAGGTCCACCCCTGCCTTATATTTTGCTGAAAGACTAGTTGTTCATTCCAATTTCAAAAATTAATCTTTCAAGGGGAATAATGGCCATGGGAAGTATTTTTGCAACTGTGCCAGCTATTGCTGCTGCTGCTGGATTTTATTTCATAGGCAGAAACGACGTCAAGGTAAGAAAAGTTGCATCTATTGTTTTATTTAGGAAGAACATAAGGGTATGTCAAGGTAAGAAAGGCTATGCAATGTTTTGTATAGCTAAAGTTCAAGATTTCTTGTCTGTAGGAAATCAAACAAGGGTCATTATCCAGTCAAAAGATGCTAGCAGAAGTGAAAGAACGAGCAAAGAGCCTTCAAACACCGAAATTGGCACCACAGTTTGATGGTTTAGATTGTTTCGAAACCTTGGTGATGAATTGAATTTGCTTGGGATGGAACTGTTTGTACCTTGTGCAGAATGAATGGTAGATATATTTGTTATAATGTGATTTCCTTCTAACAACTTCATTATTGTTTCATATCAATTCCATCTTCACTGGGTTTTGGCAAGTTTGAAACAGAGGAAGCGTTGACATGTCACTAGTTAAAATATAATGAAAAGGAAAACATGGAGCATAAATTAATACGTGACCAAAGCATCCCTAGCTTATTTTATTTTCTTTTTATTTCCTTTTTAACTGGTACTGGGTTTACACAAACTTACACAGTCCTGAATCTTGATCAACGAGAACTACTCATAGTCCAAGAAAAAAAAAAATCGCCACCCACTCCCTCCATCACCTCGGGATTGTCTTGTTCCTTTGATATTATTTTGGAACTATGACTTAATTGCTCCACAAAAGAGCCCTCTAAATTCTAATTTTTTTGAGCAATAATACAAGAGTCATCGTCCAAAAGAATGCCATTTAAGGCATTCTTTCCTTCTCCATTTTTAACTATCTTTTACCTATATTAGCAAATCTTCTAGCAACACCAAATAAAAGATACTTGGTCACTAGACCCCTATCCAGACTACAAGCAAGAGCTACAGCACCACCAATAACTAGCATCTTGGGAATGTTCACGCCCTGTGGTTTCTCAGGAGAAGCAACACTTGGATCCTCTTCTGAATTATCATTGGCTCCAATTGTTTGCAAGTCTTCAGGACTTATTTTTGTGTTGACTTGAGCCATAAAGGCTGAATGAGAAAGTGCAGCACCAGAAGCTCTTGTTTCTTGATAGGCTCTCAAACCAGGTTCAATCTTCTGAACAGTTCCCCACATGCCTTTCCTTACTCCAAGCTTTGCAATTTCCCATGGAATACCCATTTCTTCATGATGGAAGAGTAAGACTTCACAGGCAGTTAACTGACCGGTACCTCTCTTTGATTCCACTGTTAAAAGAATACCATATCAGTCCCAACAATTCTAGCAGTGACGAAACAGCTACTTTAAATGGTGGGTTAGACAAGAACAAGTACAAGTTACATGGGTAATTCAATTACAAGGGTATCAAATTTCACCTGCTCTAATGCACCAACTAGAGTAGTACACATCAACACGTCTAGGTTTGTCTCTTCTAGGGATTGAAGGGCAATCTATACCCTGAAAGAACAAAAAACAAAACAAAACGAAGTTAAGCATAATACTGTAAAAACAGTGGAAAATATCCACCATCGATCAACATATTCAAATATTCCAGAACAAAGGGTGAGCTTTATTCTCATACCTTAGTCACACAATAGTAATGTCTTCCAGATTCCCATATTCGCCGACCAATTATGTATTCTCTGTCCTTACAGAAAAAGGGAAACTGTTTCACAGATAATTAGCACACATTAGCACACTGAGCTAAGAGAACAATTAAATACACTTAAATCAGGAGAAACTTGTTATGCACCTTCCGTATCCACTGTACTTTCATGGTACCAGTAGTGGGACACTCTTCAATAGTTGAGGAGCTTGCAAGCATGTCGTCCCATCTAGGTCTGAATTCATCATCCCAAAACAAGTCCCTTACCATCTCAGGGGTAGCATCTTCAAAAATAGTGCTGCTTCTGTATTGAGGAGGACCATCCTAACAAGCAAACAAAACAATATTAAAAACTACCAAGTAGAGTAGGTAATTCAAATACGACCAAAAGATTTTACCAAGGAAATAGCATACCTTTGGTTCTCTTCGCCATGCTTTATAACTCATAGTAGGGGTAGAACGATCCATCATCTGATTCCAAGCGAGACCTCCATCTTTCTCCTCCACAAGCAACCACAGATGATGTAAATCCTTTATTGTCACGGCATCAGGAGTTTCTTCAGTAGTTTCGGGTGAACTGCACGGTAAAGCAAAGTGATAAATAAAACGGCATGCTAACACCACATTTTAATTTGTCAATCACAACAAAACAGTCTGCAAGAACATGTTACAAATTCATAGCAACATGTCCAAATTTCTTGTGTCCATCTTTTTCCCCAATTTCATTATAAGAACAACAAAAAGTGGATGAATTAATTAAGACCCTGTATTTGTGCAACAACTGTTTATGTTATCAGAATAACATAAGAATAATGTATAAATCCAAAAATACCTAACGAAACTTGAAAATTTCACGGGAGAGGATGAAGAAGAAGTTCTTTTATCCGTTCCTTTCCTCAGGGCCAAAGATTCTTGGTTTGGTCGTTGCATCTTAATGGAATTAAGGCAGGGAGACGAAGAAGAACTCCTAATGGGAGAAGCTACAGACTTGGAAGGAGTAGAATCCGAGGAGGGTGAGGCAAAATCTAAGGATTTGGCAAGAGAAGTTGTTAATTTTTCCTTACCCAACCTCGCCCATTTGGGTTTCCAAAGCCATCCAACAATGACCCCAACGAAAAATGCTACCCACAGAGGACTAAAAAACATTCCCACAAGTGTACAGAACCCCAATGTTGCAGGGTTCTCCGACATATCGCACAAAGATTGTGGCAGAGGCATACCAAGGAGAAAGAAAGAGAAAAAAAAAATAAAAAAAAAGGAGGGAATGATATAATAATAACAAGTTGAAAGAACCCCCAAATTCTGTTCAGCTCCTCGCAAGAGTTAAAGGGGGGTTTGGGAGAAGGAGCTGCAGAAGAATATTTGTGGCGAAGAAAAATCAAGCAGAGGAAACAAAAAGATGAGAAATTTGGCGAAAAATCAGAGGGGGAGAAGGACAAAAAAGATTTGAGGCGATAAGGGTGTGTGGATAGAGACGGGAATGGTGGAGGAGGAGGAGGGTTTGGTGCAAAACGACGCCGTGGCGTGATGTGGGCAATGGCGGTGTAAGACGAAAAGGGATAAGTGTTTGTTTGGAGGAGCCAATGGACGTGAAGGGGAAGGAATCAAAATAACCACATAAAAAAGAATGGTGGCGAAGGAGTGATGCGTGTGAATTATTCGACACTGTGACGTAGAAACGAAAGAAACCGTGGGGTTTGAAGTCTAACGTTGTTTCTCTATTTGACTCACGGTGTTTGTTGCTTCGTTGGTTGATTTGGAGGCTGATAAATAAATAAATACTATATAAGAATTTATTTGAAAGGACCGAGCAAGGGTGTGGTTTTTTAAGACCAGACTACCGAGTTTTTCATAGGCCTTGTTTTTCACGTTGCGCACCTCGTTTTTCTTGCATTTCTTATTACCTCACATGGGTCTGTTCTTTTGGGCACATATGTAATCTTTTTTAGGTTTGGTTTACCTCTGGGTGAACATCATAATACTTCTCCTTCTTCCTTAATTAGTATATTCTTTTTTTCCATTGAAATACAAAATGTTTATCAATATAAAATGTACAACATTTACTTCATTCGACTGCACATACTTTAGGTAGCATTCAACACATCCCTTGCGAATCTTTACTTTGCTAAAAATAAGTATAAACATTTTTATATATGACAATTTTCTTTGACAAAATGGCCTTCTATCCCCTTATAACGTCTATTACAAATCATTTTACTCTATAAATAAAGAAAGTTTTATTTATTTTACCATTGAAATGCTCATAGCTTTGTGTGTAGGTAATATAACTAATTTTATGATATTTATGCGTTGATTATAGTAGTATCCAACTGTCATCGTTTTTTTTATGAAAAATATCTTTTGACAAAAATATTTTGACAAACTTTCCTTAAATAGAATTAAAATATATTATTATTTTTTTAACTAAAATAAAGTAATAAAATAATACTTTTTTACCCAAATTAGTAGTTTGTTAAAAAATTTGTAAGAAAAACTTTGTTAACATATCATTTTCCTTTTTTTATTTGGTAACAGTCATCTGTTCAGAAAATTTAATGCCTCTCTTACTCTCCATGTATACCAAATCCAATCTACTCTTATTTATATTACTAATTTTTATTTATTTTTAGTTTTTGAAAAAAAAAATTATGTAGAAAAAAATGCTTTAATATCTACTCATATATTATATCCTTCTAATTTATATAAATACGCTTTTTTTTGTTTATCGCTCATTAAATACGCAATCATTATGATTATTCATATGTTAAAATTCCTTACTCAAAATACAATTTGTGGTTGAATAAGAGAGATAATTCTCTGTTATTTGGAAATTTCACTACCCAGACAATATATTGAATGAGAGAGATAACATATTTGAATGAGGGCGGGATAATTTTGATTTACTTTTCTTTATAATAGGTTACTCTTTAGATATTATATAAATATATTTTATCATGTTAACTAACATAATTTTTTTATTTGTATTACTACCTAATAACTTCATTATTAAATTGGATTTATTTCTTTAAGTCTTCTTCACTTGAATTTTATAAATGTTAATAGGAATAAAGACGCCAACAAGTTTGGGTTTCTAACGGAAATGAATAAATTTTCATTAATACGAAGTTGATCGATTTTAATAAATTGGGATTCCGATTTATTTATTTTTTATTGATGCATTTCGCATCTAATAGTAATAATTAATTATTATTATTTTTATTTGTAGAGATTAAACATGTAATTAATAAACTATCCACACAACTAACTGAATTAGACTGGACAATTATTTATATTTTTAGTCACACTTCAAGGAAATATTTTAGATACTATTTGTTAGAGTATAGTATAATGTTATCACGTAATATTAAAAAAAACGACGTGTCATTCTTAAAAGCTTTTCCTATAATTTACAAGAAATATTCAATTATTGGAATGAACTTTAGGTACTGGAGATAACAATTTCAGAATTTAGAGATGTGTTCGTTAGGGATGTAATTAGTTGCTTTTGTAAAAATAACTCCTTAAAAATATATTTCAAAATATTTTTATACCAATTATATTCGTTGGAGAAAAAACTATGTTAAATATATAGAAGGAATACGATAAATTTTCATTATTAGATAACTGTACTATAAGGTGTGAATAGAAAATTAGGGTGGTATTTATAACAATAATATGATAAAATTTCAAATAATTCTATTTAAAGTTTACAGTTAAGTTTAATATTATAAATAAAATGCAACACATATAAATTCGTAATTAAATACTAATTTTCAAAATTTGAAATCATAATCAATGAAGTTTTAAATTGCACATGATTTTTCTTTTCAGTTTTTTAAATTGAACCACATACACATTTTTTACACTTGACTTCTTTCTTTTTAGTGACACTTTACCAAATTTCTTGACACAGACCAACTCCAGTTGCGGCACCGACTAGCTGTGGTTGGTGTGTTTATTTCTTTACATTAAATTATTAATTATTAATTATTAATCATCTAACATCACTCACCTAATATATAAAACCATTGTTGAAAAATATTTATATTATTTTTTTTCTGTCAATCAATTATAAATTACACCATAACAAAGTTTCAACTTTTATTACAATCATGTTAAAAAGTTATATCTAAAATTATGTTTATTACATAGCGAAATATTTTTTTTACAATAATAATGAATAAAATAACATAAATTGAAAGCGTTTGTTGAACAGAGATAATAACACGATAAAGTCAAAATAAAAGTCAGGTCATGTTGTATACGAAATTCATGTAAAACGATTTTCAGTGATTAGACTTTTCTGTGTTATGTAATATCAAAAGTTTTCATTTACATTTACCTTTGTACACAATTATATTTATTAATTAAAACTAAATACACGTATAATAAAATTTAAAATTAATTTATGTAATACCTTTGTAATATCAAAATTAATCTATATTTTTGTGCCTTCATAATTTCTATACATTTTTAAAACATCTGACACAGTTTTTACACTGAATCGGCTTAAGACTAAAGAATTGTGTATTGTCATGATTTCTACGAGTTCCCTTAAACTAAACTAACTATTCAATAGATAGTTTAAATTTGACTCTTATATATTATTGATCGGTTATTAACGAAAAATACGACTTTTGAATCTCATTCGTCTTTTAATCGATTTTGTTTTTGAATTTTTAAAAATATGAGACAGTTTTTGGCTAACAAAATTATATTTAGTGCAAAAAAAAAAAAAAACAGTAATAAGATAAGAAAAATTGATCAAATCAGTTTTTTAATACTTGTATTAACAAACTTAAGTATTTCTTAATCAACAACTAATTTTATCATAAATAAGATACGAAAACGTATTTAAACATGATTTTTGTTATAGAAGTTACGTGTAAAAAATTTAATTCAATAAATGAATTATGTTTTGGGTTCTGACATATATAGTTTTAGTAATTAAGAGTTACAAATAGAAATATTTAACTTCAGTAATAAATTAATTAAGAGGATCCATCCACTTCCCAACAACATCCAAATAATGTTTAATTAATTCCGTGGTCAATATATATAATCTGATATACTTAGAATTGAAGTGGTAAATTGCATAGTCAAGTCTAATTTATGCTTTCTAAATAGGAGGCATAGTAAGACCATATATAGGAGCAACATATAACTAAAATTAAGTTTCATTAATTGAAGGTTTGAAGAGACCAAAGTGGATCGTTGACAATGGAATTAATTATCCTTACTAATCACATTAATTAATGCATTGATAATTGGGATTTGAATGTGGAAATCTTAACAAGACATTCTTATTCTTACTTTTAAGTTAAATTATGCAAGTTTAATTAAACAAATAATATTTCAAATTATTCAACAACACCCATCTAAATAAGATCTAAACCCAACACCAACGTGATAATAAAAATAAATCATATGGTAACATTTTACCATTGTTCTTAATCATTTGACTATAGATGTAGTCAACGTAGTTTGCAACTACACAAACTGTGCCGTAATAAACTACTGTATAGGTTGGTCTTGCGAGTGAAAAGTCATCAAAAACACGGTTTTGAAAAACACTGTTTTTATTTTTTTTCTGAATGGGAACACGAATTTAGACCCACGAGACACTAATAAAGACTCGAGTTTGATAATGAGAATGGAGAAAAATATTATCCACCATGCACCATATGCTCCACACTGTTTTGAATAGAGACCGATGAAGAGATGACAGCATTATCTGCAGCAACATATAATAGTAACAGTGATTGTGTTTCCATTACGTTAGATAATATTATCATTAAATGATTCTTTCCGGTGTCTTTATGTGAGTTAACTATCTGTGGGGCAACACTAATCACCATTATAGGTTAATCCGAAGTTAGATGGAGAAGGTTTAGAATAATTAATGCTATTTTCTTTGCCTAACAAAGATAAGAAGAAACATTTTGCAAATTATAAAAAAAGAAAAAAGAAAAAGCAAAAGCATAGGACGAAAACAGTGTCCACCAGAACATGGATAGAAACAAAAATGGTTTGCCACATTGACAGGGACAGAACACAGAAGGTGGCCTTGCACTTTCTACTACACACTTCACTCTTACACAGAAAAAAGAAAAAAGTACAATTCATTTTCTAGCTCACAAGAAAAGAAGAAGGACTTGCACAGACCAAAATGCACTCATGAATTGTTTCTCTCTATTTTCCCTTTCTTGATGCATCGATCGTTTGCAATCTGTTTAATAAGAACAAGAGGAAAGGGTCTCGGCAATCTTAACAAAACTAATTGTTGAATACGTTTTCAGAAACGAGATGGGTACTATACTAGTTCGGTAAGAAGTTAATTGTCATGTCTTGGATTTGAAATATCTAATCTGTTTTTGTTTTTTTCTCATCTACGTTACTTCAATACAAAGATGAACCTGAATCACAAAAGTATCTTTTCTGCACTCCAAAAAAGTAATTTTCTCTCATATTATTCCCAAACTTAATTTTCTATTTTTTTGTTTACAATTATTTTTTTAGCGTACTCTTTTAATTGGAGAAATCAAAAAAATAAAATTAAGAGAAATAATATATATATATATATATATATATATATATATATATATATATATATATATATATATATATATATTCCATAGATATTAAGGAGTGGACGGTTTCCGTCCATAAAGTGTGATCATGAATTAGCGAGTTTAGGATCTATTATAAGTATGCTTGTATTTAGCAAAATTTATAAATATAAATAAAAACTTATATTAAACTACTATTATTGTTAAATAATTTTACAAATTATGAATTTTAAAGTACAATAAGAGTCTTTAAATTAAAATGGATAAAACTTTTGAAGTCGAACGAAAATATTATAATTGTATGAATTATAACGAGCTCTACAACAATTTCAAAATTCAAACTCAAATTTAGATTGACTAGATTTGAGAATTATTATTTGAGAAAAAAAGTAAAAATATAAAAATAAAGAATGAGATATTTAATATAAGAAAAATCAAGTGACTCACTACAAAGAAAGTTATTGATCAGGCATGATGTAGTGAGTGTGATGAAGGGTGTGACGGGTGGACAGACAAAATGACAAAATGAATGAGGGAACTCCGCTTAGATTTTCTAATTTGATAGAGTGACAAGTGAAATAAGAGCTAGAATCACAATTAGGTATGAGAGAACTCGCACTTAGGTTTTCTAGGGAAAAAATGTTTTAGGTTTTCTAGGGGGAAAATGTTTTAGAAATCGTAAAATTTTGGGAGGAAATGAGTGAATGAAATAAGGAAAAATGTATTCTAATTTATGGAGGTCATAAACCTTTTAAAAAAACACAAAATTCCCACTATTATTAGCTTTTAAAGAACTCCTTTGAATCATCCTAAATCATGTTTATTTGTGAGGGTTTTTATAACCTCCGCAAAATAACCCCTACAAAATATTTTTTTTTTCTTTGTAGTGGTAGGAGATCCTAACCTTTGGATTTATTTGGGTTCTACATGTTAAAGGGATTAACCTTATGTGTAGTTGGGTGCTAAACTCTTGAGGCTACACTCTATAGAGTCTAGGAATCATCATATGTGTACACCTCTAGTGAATTATATGTCAATGACATGTATCTAGATGATTGAGTTTAATGTCAACTAATTTGTGTGCATATACATATCTATTTTATCTATGTTGGTGTGAAATTGATAAGATTTAGTATTTTAGAATAACTTTTTCTGTACACTAGCTTATCCTTTTGTGTGCTTTGTGTTTTATTGCGTTGTTCATCTCTTTCTTTTGTGATTATCACCTATTTGGTGGGAGCAAATGAAATTGCAGGTTGAGAGGCACCCCTTAGAAGATGAGGAACCATCACTTAGAGTGGAAGGTCTCAATGAGCTTTAGTAGTGGTTAATTTTTGTATAAAGCTTGTTGATTTAGTTTGAGTGTATAAATGCTATTTTTTTATAGTGTTACCTTTTGTAAGACTGTATATACTTTATACACTAAATTACCTGTTTTGAATATTATGATGAAGTGTTTTATTTTATTAGTATTAAGCTATTAAAATGGGATGCTACAAAACTTTACTAGAAAGCATTGCATAATAATGGAAAAAAGAAAAAAAATTGTAAAATATATTATTTTTAAATGTTTTAGTAAAAATTACGAAAGAAAAGAAAAGAATAAAGATCTAAAACTTTTTTCCTCTGTGTAGTAATGTAAGAAAAGAAAATATAAAAGTATATGGTTATCTTTAACCAAAAGAAAAGTATAATGAATTAAAAACAAAAGGTGCAAACATGATGAAAATTTATGATTAGAGATGTCAACAAGAATTTCAACACGTAAGCCAACTCGGTTTTTCACGGATTCGGGTCGGATTAGGTTGAAAAAAATTAAGTTTTTTCAAAAGTGGGTTGAACTCAACCCGGCTCACTTAACCCACAGGTTAAATGGGTTTGAGCCGAGTTGAAGGTGAGTTAATCTACTTAACCCACCAACATTTTTTTTATAATTATATACTATTCCTAATTATATAGGTTCACAATTTCATGTATTTAAATGCTAGAATATTGCTCAATAATATTTGAATAGTTTGATTCTTTAATTAATTTGATTGTCAAGTTATATACATTGATCCTTTAATATTTAATTATTATCTTTATAATAAATTACTCAAACAACCGTCTTATAAACATTTTTTTCTAAATTAGCATGACCTAATGTGTAATTTTTTTCATTTATATTTTGTTAAATAACATGGCAAAAATTGTGTAAGTCATGTTTTCTTGGACTATATTGACACTTTCTTAGAAACAATTCATCATATATTAACGGTGAGTATGATGAAACCATTAGTTTTTTAATTTACTATGATTGTCATCTTATGGATTGCTTAAAAAAATATTCAAATATTTAAATACTTAAAAATAAATAAATATTTTTTTTATGTGAGTTGATGAGTCAACCCACTTAACCTACCAACCCATGATGGGTTAAGTCAAGTTGTAAAATTTTTGGTTTATCGGGTTGGACTCACTCACTTTGACATGTGTATTTGTAACTATATTCCTCCCTTTCCCATTAATTATCCCAAAAACAAACACACATGAGATTTCGTTTGTCAACGGTTATAATCTCTCTCAATATGAAAAAAAAAAAAAGCTATAATGTTGTATTTTATATATTAATTAGTTTCTCCTTGAGTGATGTTTTTGTTTACCTTTCAAATCCTTCTACTTTTCTATGTTTTTTTTTTTTAATTACAAAGGCAATAAATAAAATAATAAATTAACTATATGCACAAGGAAAGAAACATCAGCGACAATACTAGTCTATAATATATTTCAGAAAGTAGTAGATAAAGGAAGTAATATTTAGTCTTGTGCACGAAATTTTTTGTGTCGGTTAAATGATATTTATTCTATTTATTATATTGCATCTAGAATTATATAAATCCAAATGACAATAATCAAACTTATTACGTCAAGAAAAAACCTATACAAAAAGTAATTTATTTCGTATAAATAATTCTGTAACAATATATTTAATTAATTATGCACAGAAAAAAAAACTTTAGACCATAAAAAAAATCAATGGATAAATAATTAAAATAAAGATTACAATATGAATTTTAAATCAAATATAACCAGCATGAAGCAAGACTTCAAGAGCATCTAAAAGAGTAAATAACTTCTTTTATGCAACGAGGCAAACAAGAGAGGAAATATACAAAACATTGAAAACCTAAGTAATGATATAAAATTACCATCAAATTGTTTTTTATACTAATTGTATAAAAAAATATAGGTCTATATTCCAATTTTGTATACCATAACAAGTCACCGATAGGGATGTAAAAAAAATTAGTATTTGCGAATCTTCATAGATAAAATTCACAACAGGTAAAAAATGAATTTTGAAAATGGATACTCGCGGATAAAGGGTACGAATATTTTTTATACTCACATGTTAACGGGATGGGTACAGGTATCATAATATCCGTACTCGTGGATATCTATACCAGCTATACTCTAATTTAAATTAAAAAAAATATTAAAACATTAACCCATTGATTTTGAACGAGTTATTTTTTATCATTTGGTTTTAAAAAATCTTCATATATTTGTAAACTGTCATTTAACATTATTTAAATGAGTTATTTTCACTTTTTTTGAAATTTATAAAGATTATGTATTGTATTTTTATTTCAATTTATGATTAAATTTTTTTATTAAATATTAAAATTTTCTTCTGTAAATATCTGTAGGTAACCATGAATATCTGTGAATATTAAAAAATATACGGATACCCGCACAATAGATATCTACACGGATATAAATATGAGGCGAATATTTATCCAGCAAATAAAGATACGGGAAAGCTACTACCCATATCCTATTCATTTGATTCACATCCCTAGTCATCAATATATATTTAGTTTTTTTAATAGAGTAAAAAAAAAAGTATATATATCCGCTATAGGAAGTATGAAGTCACAGAACAGTACGCGTAGTTTAGTGGTGAAGTCCTCAACAATACTATGGACTAAAAAAGTTCTAACAATACCATAACCAAACTTAGGATATGAAACATACTTGTGTTAGTCTAAATGTCTAATAATGAGAACGTGGAAAACTAAGGTTAGGGCATCAAGTGCAAAACCTAGTCACAATTCAATCTTAGTGTTAAAACCAAATACTTCTGTTTTCAATGCATTCTTGATTTTTCAATTGAAATGTATGTCAACAAAATAATTACGTTAAAGACAGTACAAAAAAATTGTTAGCTGCACATCCGAATATATATTTATTCCATATCATGCATTTGTAGTATCTTTCACATAACATAATAATAAAAAGTAATGAATAGTTTCTCATAATAAGGATTACACACTAAATAATTACTTCCTTGCACGATTCCTCTTATTCCGATTAGCCTTAATTGGAATTTTATCTAAAAAAACCTTTTTTTTTAAAAAAAAAATGTATTACCCTTTAGAGGAAGAAGAACTTTGTTTCAAACTAAAGGGAAGTTATCTCTTATGGCAAAACTCAAATCTTATTGGTGTATATGCAATAAATAAATAAATAAATAAATATATATATATATATATATATATATATATATATATATATATATATTATTGTGTGCTAATTCCCATATCAACAACGATCAATGTATAACATTATTATTATAAATGCATAGTAAATACTTAAAAATGGCAAATTAGTATATGATTCAAAATTGGAAAGACTTTCAATTTGAGTAAAATTAAATAATATATTTCGTTTTACAAATTATAAACTATAATTTGTGTAATAATACAATTACGGTTTAATTTTCACTTTAATTTGAGTAAAAATAAATAATATATTTCGTTTTACAAATTCTAAACTATAATTTGTCTAATAATACAATTATGGTTTAATTTTCATTCTTTTATCCTAAACTCCATTTGAAATTCTTATGAGTTATGAACAAATCTGACATATAACTTGTTTTCACAACTAAGTTAGATAGTTAATTAAGATCAATAAGTAAGTTTTGACTTTAACTTCTAAGTGAAATATCAGCCAAAAAGAAGTTTGTCCTCTCTCTTTGGGTGAACCTTTATATTTATAAGTAAAAAAATGTGAGTTTATATTTCATGTTTCCACCTTTTCTTGAAATTCGAGAGTCAGTAGATTCTTGTTACAAGTAGAAATGTGGCTCCTGGGAAGAAAGTTAACATTACAAGGAGTCAGTTTACAATGTGTCCTCAAGGGTATATAGTTTGTTATCGGGCTTGAGGTTGGCCCAACACCCTCTCCTTGTTCAGTTTATTGTTTTTTGAAGTCAGTCCATAACCTTCAACAAGGTCCCAATTAGAGGTGTCAATTTGGCCCAGCCCACAGGGCTTGGCCTTGACCCATGTGCGTTAGAGCCAAAAAAACTCACATAAAAAAAAGCTCCCATCAAAGAAGTCCATAGGACCAAAAACTCCACAAAAGCCCTGTGGGTCAGGGCTAACCCATTGGCTTTCATCTTCAAAATGAAAAATATATTATTATCTGTGGGACGAACCCAAACACCCGGACAAGCACGACGACTTGAATAGGCCCAACGACTCAAACCTGCCCAACGACCCTGACAAGCACGACGACATGGATGGGCTCAACGACATGGATGGGCTCGACGACCCAAACAGGTCCAACGACTCGAACGATTCGGACGACTTGAACGGGTCCGACGACTCGAACGGGTCCAACGACCCAAACGGGCCAGACGATCCGAATTGGTCCGAGGATCCGACCGTGCCCGACTATCCGACTTGGTCTGATGATCTGGACGGGCCAAACGACCTGAACATACATGAAGGCACGGGCGGGCCCGACGACCCAGATGGGCCCGATGATTCGAACAGGTTTGACGATTTGGACGAGCCAAATGAACCAGACAAGCTTGATGACCTGAACGACCTCCACCACCCAAACGGGCCAGACAAACCAGACGGACCCAACGACCCAGACAAACATGACGACTCAGATAGGCCCGACGAACCAAACAGGCCCGAAGACCAAGACGAGTCCGACGACCAGAACGGACCCAACGAGTCGGACAGGTCAGAAGGTCCGGACAAGCACAAGGAACTTGATGGGGGAAATGACCTGGATGGGCTCGTCTGGTCGGGCCCAACGACCCAGACAAACATAACGACACGGATGGGCCCGTCAACTCGGACGGACCCGACAAACCAAACAGGCTTGATGACTAAGATGAGTACGACGACCAAATGGTCCCAACAAGTCGGACGGGCCAAACGATCTGGACGGGACCAACGAACTTGACGTGTCAAATGACTTGGACGGGCCCATCCAAACCATTGGGCTCGTCCGAATAGTCGGGCTTGTCCTTATTGTCGGGTTCGTCTAGATCGTTGGATCAGTTTCGTCAGACCCGTTTGGATTATCGAGCCTGTCTAGGTAGTCAGTCCTATTGGGGTCGTTGGGGTCGTCTGGCCCATCCAAATCATCGTGCTTGTCTGGGTCTTCGGGCTTGTCCTGATCCTTAGGCCCATCTGGGTTGTCGTGCTCGTCCAGATCATCGTGCTCGTTCGAGTCATCGTGTCTGTTCGAGTTTTCGGGCTTATCCGTGTCATTGGGCCCGACCGAAGTGTTGAGGTTGTTCGGATCGTCAGGATCATCTGAGTCATTGTGCTTATATGAGTTGTTAGGTCCGTCTAGGTCATAAGACACATCTAGGTTTTCAGACTTGTCCAATTTGTTGGGCTAGTTCGGGTCTTCGGGCCTATCCGGGTTGTCATACTCGTCTTGGGCTTCAGACTTGTCCGGGTGATCATACATGTTTGGCTCGTCGGGCATGTCTGGGTCTTCGGACCCGTTCGAGTCGGCCGTCTTGATCTTTGACTCTGACTTAATGTAGTATTATTTGGGGGGCCTAACCCACCTTAGCCATGGCCTTAACCCACTAGAGAGGGTGTTGGGGCTAGGGCTTTTTTTGGCCCCCTCATTTGGGCCCCCCCTAAAAGGGGGCTTTATGAAGAGTGGATCAGGGCTAGCCTATGGACTAGGAATCAAATTGACACCTCTAGTCCCAATACCCTCCTTGTTCGACTTTTTGTTTGTCAGAGATTCTTTGGGCTTGGTTAGTCGTTATATGTTCAACTAAGGGCCAACTTTCTTGCCTGGTCAAAGAAGGACTACTTGTACCATGGACGATACATAACTCAATAATTTTTAGAAGATAAATATTAAATACATGTATCATGTGCTAACACCTAATTCTCAAAATTTGAATATATCCACTTATATATTAGTTCACAAGAAGCATGCCCACGTCTAATACTTGATATATACAAATAATTGTGGAACAACCTTCGTTAATTTCTCACATATCATATCTTTATCTATTTTATTTGGATATTTATGAAACATAATTTCCTTTAATTGATGGTTCCATGCTCCATTCCACATTTTATGTCGTATAAGTAAATTATCACCTAAATAATCATCATTCTCATTGATAACTTTCAAATAAAATTGTTGGAGATCTCATATCGACTAAAGATAAGACAAATTTATAAGTAGGTGCAAACATCACTTTACAAGTTGATTTTGTAGGATTGAATTAGTCTTAATGTTCACTTCTTAACTTGATATCAAAGCCTGGAGTTTGAGTCTATCCTAATGTAATGTGTAATTTGTTGGGCCTATCGTATCACCCGTTATCGGATCACCCATTAATGTGTAATCCAACGCTCGAGATGTATATGTCTCGACATGAAGATGGTGTGTGGGAGATCTCATATCGACTAAAGATAAAATGAATTTATAGTACACAGAGTAAATCTCACCTTATAAACCTATTTTATAGGGTTGAATTGTAATTAAAGTCAGCTCTTAATATGATAATCAACACAATACTAATAAGATATCTTAGAAGGTCTACATAGAGCCTTGTCTCTCCTTTTCTTGTAAATTAGTATATAAATTAAAGTTTTTTTTTTAATTTTAGCATATATCTTATGTATTTTACACCTCTAAATTTTCATACATATTTCTTAACACAAATATTTTCAAGATATGCAACTACTTACATACCAATAAGTTAATAGTATCATCAATTATAAGTCACAATGTGCATGTTGCCTTTGCTGTCCTCCAAATAGCATATAGTATCTAATTCTTCAATAAACGCATTTACAAAAGATCGAAATTCTACAATATTTTTTCATCAATACATAGTCAGACCGAAAATCAACCTTTTATAACTATTTGATCAAAGAAAATAGATTTCTGACTTCATCTTTAAAAAAAAAAAAAAAGAAATTTCGAGATCATTCGGAAATGATTTTTAAAAAAGATGGAAAAATATATATTGCATGCAATCCTTTTCAAGTGCATTGAGATTGAATCACTATTTACTTACCTCATTACTGAAGTGCATGATGTGGAATGAGGCTTTGCTCTTTCGTTTAGCTGTACTTCCAAAGTTCTCCATGGGATGAACTTGCATCTTTGGAGAAAAATGAAACCTTAGGAGATGAAATCTTTGGAGAAGATTTCCTACACCATAAAACCTGGGTAAGGTAATGGAAAAGACACGTTTGGCCAAGTAGTCATTCACAACATAAGGGACATGTTACCATAATAAATACAAATTCCAAATTCTTAATCGTAGAATTAGATTAACGTCTGATATTGAAAACATATATTTATATTTATATTAATACATTAATATTAGTATACTTATATATTAATATATTTATATATTAAATTAATTTGGTAAAAATAATAGATAACTATTTCGTAAATAATAATCACTAATAGTAATTAGTAATTTAAAAGTTTAAGAAGATTATATTAACATTTAAAAGTTTAAAAACAAATAAAAAAATATTTCGTTCTAATTAACTTATTTATTTATTTAAATTATTTATTTATTTAAATAATGTTAATTGTAAGCCCCATTTCTTTTCAGCTCTTTGTGTTTGGGCCTGACCTTTCGCAGGCCCAAGGCCAGCCTTATAGGGAGCCCTTTGTCACTCTTGCAGCTCACTCCCTCTCTTGTGCCATTTTTCAGAGACTGTCTCCCTCCCTCACACACCTCTGAACCTTGAGTTAGAGCTCTGCTAGGGCATAAGTTCTTTCGTTTCCAGCTAAGCTTCTCGGTTTAATGCTCTCAGGTAAGTTGAGCTTTAACTTCATCCTTCCTCTTTTCTAGTTAAAAACTTCGGTTTTATTGTAGGTTTCCCTTAATACCCATTCTCATCTCCATGAGTGTTCGTTCTCAGTTCTGTAGGTTGCTCCAGAATCTCGTTTGGTCTTGCTTGGTTTACCATTCTCTGTGTTAGTACCTCAAAAAGGTAAGGGAAGCTAGAAACTTTGTGCTCTTAGGTTATTCTGCTCATTTATAGTCTGGTTCGTGAATCTATTTTAAACCCGTATGTATGCTTGGTTGACATGGTAGTGCATGTATCAATAGGTGCAGAACCTGCTAATCTCACCCAAGCGAGTGACCTCGCCTAAGCGAGAATAGCAGAGACTCACCCTGGGTTCCAGCTCGTGTTGTCGCCTAGGCGACTGGCTTTTATTTTTGAGCAAGGCGCAGTCTCGCTTATGCAAGACGCTGTCGCCTGAGCGAGAACCCGCTGGAACCTTGCAGTGGCCACTGTCGCGCTCTCGCCTAGGCGAGGAGGGGTCGCCTGAGCGAAAGGACCCCTTTCGCCTGGACGAGGACCTTTAGCTTGGGCGAGATGTTGTGACAGGAACTGCTTGTTGGCTGATGTGACTCTATATGTGTGTGAATTAATTTCTTTGCTCATAGTATGTGACCAGGCTTGGTGTGTATGCCTGAACGGGTTTTGAATAAAAGGGTTGTTAGGTAATAAGCTATGATTTTGTTGGATTGAATGTGGTATGCATGTGATAAGTATGAAATGAGAAACATGATATATTTGTTGGTGAAATTTCATGAGAATTGGGTGA
>Ga0214542_1005783_pt1 | contig 23193 bp, 12 predicted proteins | sample CNSS1metaG_FD_160096 | JGI IMG/M metagenome (GOLD analysis project Ga0214542, IMG submission 160096) | Root nodule microbial communities from cowpea collected in UCLA plant growth center, Los Angeles, California, USA - CNSS1 | ecosystem: Host-associated > Plants > Roots > Nodule | place: USA...
TCTTCTTCTTTTGAGCTTTGTGAAAGGAACCTTCACATCTAGATAGCTTGCTATCTTAATGTCCAGTGGGGATTTCACTTAGCTTTCTTAATCAACTCACACCATATTCAATAATCTTGAAAAGAAATAAGATAATCCTTCATCATACCATCAGTACAATGTCATCAATGTTGACTAGCAGAGTAGTGAAATCAGATTTGATCACATTTGATGAAGAGACTATGATCTGCATAAGTTTGTTTTATTCATGGGACAAAAGCAAAGAGAAAAATGTTGTTCCTTTTTAGAGTGCAATCTTTATTGTTTTGAACAACATCTTCCATCCTAGGTAAGTAATATTATTAATTAATGAGAATAAAATAATTGAATTGTTCATCTATAAATCTAGAGATGAAGCTAAGGTCAATATCTATTACTTATTCAATATCTGGTCTGATTTTGCGTATGTACTAGAATGAACAATGATCATATAGAACCAGGAGTCTAGAAAAGACATGTCTATCTCCAACAGAGCATTAATTTTTCTGTATTAAGCCTCGAATATCAGACAGTAAATTCTAAAAGTTAACAGATGTACCATTAAATAAATTAATCTTACATGTTATCTACAATCTTCATATCCATTGCAATTTCCTCTTTTTGTTGCAAGATTGATGAAAATAACCTTTTGTCCTGGAATAAAAATAAGCATCATAGATTAGATTTTACTGATAATCATATATTGTCCTTGGATGGTGTGTAAAAACAATGGAATAAGAATTAATATTAAATCGACTATACAAACAGCCATTATTTACAAAGTAGATGAAGAAATTAACAACTAATCATTGGAACAGAAACACATACACTCTCCACAACAAATTGCAAGGGAAAAAATTTGAATTGGAAAATAGTGCTTCCAGTGCCATAAACATGGTGATTTTTTTGTTCTAATATACCTTTGAAATATACAAATGATAAAGTTTAAAAATTCCCTTTACCTCTTCATTCATATTTGTAACAGTATCCTGAATCCTCTGTAAGATGAGTCTTAAGCTTCCAACTTCATAATGTAAAACCTTTGAATTATTTTAAAAAATGTTTAGAAATCATAGGGACCCCCCAACCAGAAGTCATGGACATAATGACGAAATAAAATATTAAACCTCTTTGTCAGAAACTAAATTTTGTATCTCTGTATCCTTTAGATATAATGTTTTCTGAACGTGGAGCTGGTTAAGAAAATGTTCAAAATGAAAGTGCAAATAAGTTTTATGGTATTTGATATAGATATAATTATTGCAGGTATGGATATATCTTCCATTTGAGCTTGGTTATGGTTGCCAACTTTTGCCACGTCCAGCTTTGCTACAAGCTCTGAGATGATTCTGTCCTTTCTTCTTAATTCAGCCTCGTTGTTTTCCACTTTATTTCTTAGATCAGAGATATTTTCTACAACCCAAAGGAAGGTTTTGAGTTGATGAAACTTGGATGGTATGTAGCACCACATATTACACACACACACACACACATAGTAATTGTATCATACTAACTATTGAGTACTAACATGTTTTAAAATGTAGGACAGGTTAATGGGATTTCTAAATTACCGACAAATGTTTTTTCAAATGCAGAGACCCAGTCCATTTTCTTTTTCAATTTGGTCACTGAAAAAAATGAAATACAAACATAAAATAAGCAATTAAACACCAATTGTTTGTATGAATATCCACACCTGAGCATACTTTGGAGACAGAACTAGTTAGGAAATTACTTACCAACTTCCTCTCTATCATTGACAATGTTCTGGACTTTATCCAGAACTTGCTTGATACAAAATACCTCCTTTGCTATTGAATCAAATAATGCCAGACAAGAACTTATCTTCTCTGAAAGGACATTGAGCATCCTATCTTTGGCTTCAATTGAACGTTTCATCTTAGAAGTAGATTCCTGTACAACCCATTATTTCGAACCCAAGTACACAATCAACAGCAGTCCATATTAGGAGAGTTTCAAGTTCCAACATTTATTAGTTTCCCCAAGAAATAGGAGTGTTCATTGCGTTGGTAGTATCAGAACAACAAACAAAATCCGAAGTCCCAAATCTAATGGTTTCTACCTATTACCCCTACTCTTGCTCCCTCATTCCCCGTATACGGAAAAGTTTCAGTTATGCTCAAACACGTGGATAAGGATTCAAGAATGCTGGAGTAACAAGTAACAAATAATTTCCTTTCAAGCTAATCAAGTGTGTCTGCATGTGCCCGTTTTCTTTTTTTACTTTTGAGGGATGGGGTCCATCGGGTTAAACATATTAACTGGACCAAATTTGATTGCATTATCATAAAAAAAAAAAAAAAAAAATCCACAAAAGTAACCCCACCAATTTCAGTGATGCTCAAATTCAGCACTTTATTTATCGAACAATAAAAGGTAGTTAAAAAAATTAATGGGAGAAGGAAGAGACTTCTCATCCTGCCATCATTTAGAATTTAGCATTGTATAACTAATTTTTTTCTGCAACATCATGCTAACCCTCCTATTAACTACGTAACGAAAGTATTGAATGTTTTTCATGTCTTCAAGACATTTGATGCATTATTTTAATTTAATCATTTCTTTATAAATAAGATATTGTAGGGAGATATAGTATCACTCACTAGCATTATTACCCTTGTTCACTTAACACACCACCACGTTTTATATAGTAACATAAAAAAATACATATGATTGGAAAAGAACCACACAATAAGATAACCTCGTAAGCATGCACGAAGCTTTCCCTAGACTGAAGCAAATTATTCATCGTTCCCTTCAACTCTTTCTGCTTGTTCTCAAGCAGCACATTATCGTTCTCTAGATAATTCACCTGCTTTGGAAACACAAATCACTTAACGTTCCTTTTTCCTTTTGTAGAAAAACCACCAACATTAAATCTCCCAAACCTTTCTCTCCAGTTTCTGACGCTCCTCTCTGACAGAAGCCAACTCGCCCTGCAGTTCCTGTATCTTTCTGCCACACTCTTCCTCGTTATGCTTCAGCTTCTGTTCCCGAGCGTGGCAAAGCGAATCAGCATAGTAAAATTACGCGGAGTGCTACGTGATGAAGAGACTTGACCTAATTGAAGGGAATCGAAACCTGGAGAAGAAGGTGGTGCTGCTCGGTGGCGGAGCGTTCCCTGTCCTGAAAGTGCGAAGGTTAGCGGAAGAGGAAACGGCCATGGCGAATTGGCTATTGGCTTCGGAGACGGAGAACGTTACCCTGAGATCTCGAACTTCGGCGACGAGGGCTTGAAGTTGGAGCTTCAACTTCGAAAGCTTCAGCAATTCCATCGCTCCTTTTCTTCACTGCATTTTAAAATCTCCTTCATTTTATACCCTGCCAGGGTCTCCACGTGAAACGACGCCGTCTCAATGCATGTGATGTGAATGATAAACTAATAAAAATATTAACTTTTATAATTTGTATCAATTTTTTATGGTTTTTTCCAATCATATTTTCTTGTTTTATATTTTATTTATTGAAAATTAATGTACTTAATTTGTCATCTCTCCTTAATAAAAATGGAATATTCTATCTATTTCTCTTGGTCAAATAAAAATATTTGAATTCTCTAGAGTAATGTAACTATTTTAAACACCTTTTTTTTCATATCAATAAAACTTTCCTGTAATTTTTAATCTTTGATAAAAAATTTGATTCAAAAAATTATAAGAATACTTTTCCTTCTCATCTGAAAAGTTGGTATCACTTTTAATTATATATATATATATATATATATATATTTAAAAAAATATTAATTATTTCACAAACATGAGTACATAAAATAAAATTTTATTATCTAATATAGATTTAAATATCAAAATTACAAATTTATAAGTTGAAAAACGAATAAACTTAATTTATGTAAAACGAATAAACTTAATTTATGTAACGATCCAATCTTAAGCAAATAATTGTAGTAAACATGATATTACATAGAATTATCCAACACACAATCATATAAAAGCATATTATGTGTTGTCCTTCAATGTAAAAGTTTTCCATTTCAAAATTTGAAAGAATAATTAGACAACAAAACATATTTCACTAAGTTTATGTTTATATTTATTATTTTATCCATGTAATTAACACTATCATTCATTTTATCTCTTGTTTGAATTCATTATCAAACTTTCTCCATCTCCACTCTTAATTGATAGAAAAAATGTAAAAATGTGGAAGATGCCTGAACTTCTCTGCATATTCTACCAAAGTCATTAATCTTTAAATTACTTGAAGGAACTCCACTTCCTTGACATATATTACACTATCGAGGAAATATTCTTTCAAAAACTTGGCTTTGAAACTACTTCAGGTGATGGCTTCACTCTTCTCTTCCATCATCATTTTTGCACTCTTCCACATAAAGCATGTAGATAGCATAGGAAAAGCCTATTCTTTTATGGATATTGCTTTGCATCGAAAACCCTCTCTAGATCCTTCAACCATTGATTTGCCTCATCTGATGACACCTTCCCATTGAACTTCATCGGATTGTGCTTGAGAAAGTCTTATAAACTTCACACATTAGAAGAGACTCTAGGTTGGAAAGCTTCAACTGCTACCCTTGAAGCTTAATGTTGTTTGCCATGGATGCAGTTTGTTGTTGTAAAGCTACAACCATCACCTCAATAGCTCAAGCAAAACTGGACATATTAGCTAGTGGTGAAGGTGGAAGGGTGGGTGGACTATGTGCCACAACTCTAAACACACAATGAAAGACAAATTAGACACAAGTTAACTCTTAAAACAACTTCAACTATTCTAGCCACACAAAGTTACGCAATAGAAACATAGGAATCCACATACACAAATCACCTAATGACAGACGTGCTCTGATATCATAATGAAATGACTCAAAATTCAACAAATAATTACAATAAACAGGTTACTACCTAGAGTTATCAAACACAAAATCATATATATAAAAACAAATTATGTACAATCCTCCATTGTAAAAATTTTCTAAACAATATTTCAATTTGAAAGAATAATTAGATTAGTATAAACATCTTTCACTACATTTATGTTTTGTAATTATGTATCCCACTAGATTTCCTTTGTCAACACCAGTCTTATTCTCCCTCAATTCCTACACCACACTTTACTCACGTGATTAAATTGTCTCTTCAATAACTGATTTAATATCTTGTTATAATATTTCTATTTTGCATTGGTGTCTATATCATAAAAATTATTTTATAGAATAAAAATTATCAAAATAAAATTGAAAAATGAAATGAAAGAAACACATATTCCAATATAGTTATTTATATTAAAAAAATAACTAAAAATTTTAATTTTGATTTAATTATTAATTATTTCAAAAAATTAACGAAACAAAGAATGATATTTAAAATATGTATGACTTTTTTACACTTATAATCATACTAATTATGTAATATTTTTATTGTATTAATGATAATTACTAAATATATTATTTTAATTCGACCAAAAGACAGATAACTGATGATATAGATCATAATTTAAACATTTAGCTATCAACGTATCAAATGCATCCTTATATTAATCTTTGATTGATCTTCTGATATTAAAATATAGTATGAACCATCATGATAAGTTTAAAAGGGTCTTAATTATGTAACACGGTGATTGATAAAAAGTGAATCATCTACGTTAAGCAGAGTATTAATTTTTGTCTTAATCATTTACACATTTTTGTTTTGATGTGATTTATGATAAGTTGCATGAGAATTGTGAATTATGAGATGGGACCATCAATTATTACACGGAAGGGGAACATGGAGGGTACAACATACTTCAAAAAATTAATTGGGTGACCCCAACCTCACAAACCAAACTGAATCAGCGTAAGTGGACAATTTTATTGTCGATATCAATAAGCCCCATACTCAATTACGTATCCAACTAAAAAATAAATTCAAAAAATTTACCTACTAATCTATTATCATTATCATACTTAATCAAATCCTAAGGCTAATTGTTCACTACTCATAGTAATTTATTTCAAAATCCTTTTCGTAAATCATATTATAATAATAATAATAATAATTATTATTATTATTATTATTATTATTATTAACTAAAGTTTTCAAATGATACGCGTTTACTAAAATATTGATTATAGGTTATAAATAACAACACTCAAATCAATTTTTTATTTTTATAATATTTTTTTTTATTTTTTTACGTATATTAAGGTTAGGACTAATGTGAGTTTAATTCTATTATGAAACTTTAATTAATTCTTAAAAACAACATCTTCAGTACGAGTCAAAGGTCGAAACAATCCAACCTGGACCGAAGGTCGAGAAGAGCTGGTTCAAGCTGAAAGTTGAGACAAGTTACTCTAGATTGAAGGTTGAGATGGGTTGTCCCAAACTGAAGGACGAGACAAATCATCACAATCTAAAAGTTGAGACGAGCCGACTTGGTCCGAAGGTCGAGACGAGTTGAGCTAGACCAAAGGTCGTGGTGGGCCGGTCTAGAACGAAGGTCAATACTAATCTTTCCCATATCAAAAGTCAAGACGGGTTGGCTAGAGTCGAAGGTTAAGACGAGTCGTCCCAGGCTGAAGGTCGAGATTGGTCTGCTTAGGTCAAAGGTCGAGATATACTGGTTCAAGCCAAATGTCGAGATTAGTAGGCTAGGTCGAAGGTTGAGACAAATTGTTTTGGGCCGAAGGTTGAGACGGACAACCACAAATTAAAGGTCATAATGAGCCATCTTGTTCTAAAGAACTAGTCGGGTCAAACTAAGCCGAAGGTCATGATACACCATTTTGGATTGAAATTTGAAACAAATTGTCTCAAGCCAAAGGTCGGGATGGGTCAGTCCCGATCGAAGATTGAGATAATTCAACCTAAATTAAAGGTCAAAAGAATCTATCTAAATAAAAGGTTGAGACATATTTACCCAAGATAAAGATTAACACATAAAAACCTAGGTTGAAAATTAATTTAAGATAAAATTTTGTTCATACCGATTATTATATATATATATATATATATAATTAATATTTTTATATATTTAGAAAAATGTCCATAAGTTGGTCTAACATGCGAAGCTTCTCTGGACAAATTTTTGGCCTATAAAGTTTTTCAGTGAGAAACTTGTTTTCCTATAGACTATTTTGACTTGAACCCATATAGATCAGTGAAATTGACAATTCTATCCTTTAAACAATAGAAACTACAAATTCAATCGAAAATATACATTTCATTCATCAACATAAAAAGAAAAATCTAAATGCCATAAATAGTAGTAGTGGGGAGGACTAAACGAGAGATACACGAACTTTGGATTAAAAATTTAATTAGTATAATGTATGAATATGAATTATCCAGAGAAAGCAAAAAAAAAAAAAGAAAAAAGAAAAAAAAAAAAAAGAGAGAAAAAAAAAAAAAAAAAAAAAAAAAAAAAAAAAAAAAAAAAAAAAAAAAGAAAAAAGAAAAAAAAAAGAAAGTGCGATGAAGTATAAAAAAATCTTGTAAATTTTGAATGGATCACATTACATGAGAAAAATATATAGAAAAAGGGGGAAAAGAAATAAAGAAAAGAAAAAGAAGAGTGAGTTGTGGAAGGAAGTGACTTGGGTTTGCGACTCCCGAGGTGAGTGTCTAGTGAGAGTAATGGTGGACAGAGAAGAAACATTGCTTCTTCTCTCACACTAGACACACACACACTCTGCGCACAACCCTCCACTCTCCAAGGAGATCACAATCCCAAATCCCAAACCAAAAACTTTCTCTTCAATGCCACTCTTCTTCTTCTTCTTCCTTTCTCACTGACACTTTCTTCACCGAATGGATCCGGCCGCCATCATCAACGCCGCCGCCGCCAACACAACGTCCTACAACCTCTCGGAGATCTGGCAGTTCCCGCCTCCCCACGCGCCAGACGCTACTGCCGCGCTGGGCCTCAGTAGGGCTCATTTCGGGCACGGCCTGGGCCCGGGTAGCATTGGCCACAAAAAGAGGCGCGACGCCGAGGAGGAGGAATCCGCTAAGGGCGTCTCCACCAGCAATGGCGTGGTACCTCACTCAATGTTCTACTATGAATTAAAAAAAGAAAAAAAGAAATAGAATAGAATAGAATTGGTTACATTGCAATAAAGAAGTTGGATCTGTTTTTTTGTTAGTTATAGGTAGAGTTTGTTTGTGTTGAAGATGAAAGTTTTTGGGTATTGGGATTTGTGCAGAAGGAGGGTGGTGGTGGTGGTGATGGGAAACGGGTTAAAACAACAGGGAACCAGAAGAGTGAGAGTGCGAAAGGTGAAGGAGAAAGCAGTTCAGGAAAGCTTGCGGAGCAAGGTGGAAAGCCACCTTCAGAGCCTCCTTCAAAGCAAGATTACATTCATGTCCGAGCCAGAAGGGGTCAAGCTACTGATAGCCACAGTCTCGCAGAAAGGGTGAGTGATTATTAATCAATGCAACTTCCTAATCTTAATCACTAACTAACCACCCCTTTCAATTATCATCGTCTTTAATTTGCTGTAAATAGCTTTGTGATGTTTTTCCATAGTTTTAATTTTTAGTATATGAGTTTAATTAATTGTTGATTTTAACTGGTAAAAATGTTATTTATAGGATGATTAATATTTGGACCAAAGTATGGTACTGATTTAGACTTGTGATTGCATAGCTTATTTTCTTTTAGTAATTGTTTTTTTTTTTTTTTTACAGTTTTTAGTGATTGTTATGGTAAAGACTTTTGAATAATCAATGAATTCAGACATATTTTGCGATGACGTTTAAGAACATTATTTAAGGTAAAAAACGTTTATACTGATATACTTAATGCGTTTTTACCATTAAAAGTGATACTAATGAAAATATTTTGTTGATGGTGCAATTTTTTTTGACATTGACGCAGAACAGAAATTAAACTCCTCAGATAAAAGTTGATAAGCTTATCTTAATCACATAATAATTTTTATTTTGCTTTTGGTAAGCAAAATGCATTATTTGTAGTAGAGTGAACGCAGCATAAGACGTGCCAAAGTCCCATCAAAACCAAAACTTACAAGCCCTCCTGCCACAGTACATGATGATCTTTGATCATTTGTGTTAAAATGATTGTGTAAAATATCATCACTGTCGGGCAATCCAATTATTTTATTTAAAACAAAAAATGGAAGAATTATTCTATCAATAATTTAGAAATAATTCGTGGTTTGATATGACTTTTAAAGAAACTACTAGAAAATTAAATTTAATTTAACATACATGAGTAACATGGCCACATGTGATTGTGCATTTTTATTAAATTCTTATTTAAAACAAAAAATACGAGAAAACTATGCCATCAATGGTTAGGGTAGGCGTTTCTGGCGTACCAAGAACTTGCTTCACTCCGGGAAATGTAGTGTCAAGTGGATTATTTGTTACCTGAAAAAGTTGGTTTAAAAAATAATGAAACTGTTGTGCTTACTGGGTCTTTTGGGGGTATTTAAGAAAATATTGAATTATTGGGTCTTTTCCGGTAAGAATCATTGACTTAGTATTGTAATGGAATGTTATGTTATTGGACAGGCTAGACGGGAAAAGATTAGTGAGAGGATGAAAATTCTTCAGGATTTGGTCCCGGGTTGTAATAAGGTATGGTTTTACTACCTTACTACGTGTGTCTTACTGAAAGAGAAAAAATAAGTGTAAATGAAGAAGAAAGAAGTGTTACTGGTCTGTGTATGTACAAAAACTAAGCTGTGCTCTCAAGGAAATTATAAATCGATGTATTTCTTTGATTCAGGTTATTGGGAAAGCGTTGGTTCTTGATGAGATAATTAATTATATCCAATCGCTTCAGCGGCAAGTAGAGGTGTGAATTGTGGTGGCATTCTTTTGAAAATATATATGCTTCATAGCATTTTTTTTTAACTTACTTTTATGTCACAGTTTTTGTCCATGAAGCTTGAGGCCGTAAATTCAAGAATACCCTCCGGAATTGAAGTGTTTCCTCCTAAAGATGTAAGCACATGCAGCATCTTTGTATTGATATCTTTGATATAAATAACCAGAAAGCTGGTACTTGAGATCGGAACAGCTGGTTTTGTCCCTTTTATTTTAAACTTTACCTTTGGTGGATTATGAGTTTAATTGCTTCTGTTATGTTGCAAGGATGCCATTTTGGGTAGAGGCTTCTTTTATACACGCTATTTGTGTCAAGCTTGACCTTTTTAAATGCAAAAGGGTTTTTATCTTGATTGAGAAATAAGTGAGAAATAATATATAGTTTTCAATGTTTTTATATTTGAAAAAACATATAGAATAGTAGACCCCTATAAATGGATTTATTGTTTTATTCATTTGCAGATGTTGCTCTATAGATTTGATTTTTAACTGAGCTAAATGATCTTGTGTGATCTAAGATTTTTGTTGTGTTAAGTGGGCACCTTGCAAATTCTGGGTGGAATATTGGATAGTCAAGGGATTTTTGATACATAAAGTAAATAAATTTTATAGTAGATGGTAGCAACAACTAGGATATGTTGTTCTATATACTAAGATGTAAATAGCTTTAAAGTGTGTAGAAACTCACCTTCAAACAAAATTTTAGGGCCAGTGGAATAAGATTATTGGTGTACTTCTGTTTTTAATCCTTGTGTTGGTGTTCCAGTTTGATCAGCAAACATTTGATACAACTGGCATCGCATTCGCTTCTCAACCTACAAGAGAGTATAGCCGAGGTTCATCACCAGAGTGGTTACATATGCAGGTGGGAACTGGTTTTGAAAGAGCAACATAGTCTTTGAAATCCCATGACACCTTATAATAAATGCATATAGGATGATTAGTCTCTCCATCAGAGTTCCCGTAAATCATATACTCAAGGTGTTGTGAAGTCCCATGGACACCTCATTCCAAGAGACATGGAGCTGTTATTTGTTTCTACAAGATCGCTTCAGCGAGTACTTTAGCAACTCCATTTGTTAGTGCGTTGGAAAATGAATTCATTTACAATTCATTTACCAATATGTAGTTTAGTGGACTATAGGCTTTCTATGCTATACTCTTCATAACCATTAAAATGATTGCTATTCTTGTAGAACAATGCTGCTTGTACTGAATACATAAAGGCTTAGTCATTGTGCTATAGTGTCGACATTGTTGTTTGTCTGTGAAGCTATGTTGAATAAATTGAGCCCATGTGGTTTTGTTAACTCTATTGTTTAGTCCCTTTGAACACTTACACAGATCTTAATAGCCAGAAGAGCCTATTGAATGGAGCCACTGTTGGTTATTTGTGTGGAAATTTCAGCTCGATAGAGACAAATTTAGATACAGAGTATCTTGAATGTTTTTTATAACTTGTTCTATGAAAATTGGAGCTTGTCCTGCGGATTCTTGAGATTCAAAGTTAGTATTTGAAATTGGCCAGTTATTGGGTGGAGTTTTCATTTCAATCAAACAAAAAAAAGTAAAGCAATTACACCGAAGCATATCATTATAGAAGAATGGCGAAAAACTTAAATTTACTGTAGTAACTCTGTTGTTTAAATTGAAAACTGTTGTTTTGGTGTTTGACAAGGTACGTTACAGTTTACCGTAAGATGGATTTCGTTCTTTTGGTGGCGATCTCACACGTTTACCAGCCACTGTTACACAACAGCAAGAGAAACAATTGTAGACAATCTGAACGAAGAAACTGATTTTAAGAAAATCACGATGAATCCAATGGATTGAAAGGTCCAACTTTGCAGTTATATATGCACATGTTACATCTACTATAAAAGTAATTAAGAAATGATAAGCAAAATATCCATTTCGTTATTTTAAGATAACTTTCGCATTTCATACAACGCACATGATCACACTAAGAATGAGATAATCTAGCCTTAGCAACACTCCCAAAAGGTCTGCTAAAGTTTAAACTCGTTAGCAGGGTTTACTATCACAGAAGTATGATGTGGATCTCACATGCACAAATGATTTTATATGATATTTGGGTTTTTAGTTTTTAAAAAATAATTGAGCAACTTAATAGGTTTATATTAAAAATATAAAAAGACGTGGGATAATTTTAATCTATTGAAGTTCTTAAAACTGTGGAGACATGATAAGTTCCATAAAAAGAGTTAACAACATCTGACTGTGTTCACTGTCATAGATTCTCAAAGATATAGCTTTATTAAGGTTACTCAAAGGAGACATAGTTTTTAATAAGAACAATTAGTTTGAGCTTGATTTATTATTATCTGCCAAGTCAGTTAAATAAAATGTGTCACAAAACACAATATATATTAGCTTGAATGTTTGAGTCTGCCAATATATATCCAAAGTACTATCAATAATAGTTGTATCATCAAATATCAAATTTTAGGATTAAAACCTTATAGGTATGTTTGGATGAGGTATTTTAAGAGAGTAATTCATTTATGTGGAGAATTTGAAATTGTGAAAGAAAATGACATGTTTAGAAGAGGAAATTAAAAGAAAATTGAAATTGAGGAATTTTACGAAGTTATTTTAAATAACAAAAGTAGTAAAATTTGAAATTCCCTCCAAAAAAGAAGGAAATTGAAATTTCCCAAGTTATGAAATTGCTCATTGATTAGGACAAAAAAAAATCACAAAACCAAAAAGTTGACTCATATTGACCTTCGATTCAAGTCGACAACCAAGCCGAGTCTGGTCAAACAAAAGGTCGAAACGAGTAGATTCAGGTCAAAGGTTCAGACTAGTCGGCCAAGGCCGACGGTTGAGCTGGGTCAGTCCAAGTCGAAGGTTGAGTTAGGTTGGCCTAGGCCCTAGATCAAGCTGGGTCAACCCAGGCCCTAGATCGAGCTGGGTCAACCTAGACCCCAGGTCGAGCTAAGTCAACCCTGAACGAAGCTTGAGCAGAGTCAGTCCTGACTGAAGGTTGATCCAAATCGGCTCGACCGAGCCAAAGGTCGAGCCGAGTGTGTCCGTACCAAATGTTGAGTCGGGTCAGCCTAGATGGAAGGTTCAACCCAATCTACCCTAGTTGAAAATTGAGTTGAGTCAGCTCAAGCCAAATCATTTTACATCGACCAGGGTCAAATTGGTTCAAATCAGCCAAGGACAAATTAGTTCAAATCGACCCAGGTTGAACCACCTAAGGTTGAATGGACTTGAGTTGACTTGAACCAAAAGTCGAGACGAGTAATCTCGAATTGAAGGTCGAGTTAAGTTAAGTTAGACTCAAAGATAAAATTGAGATACCTTAAAAATAGAAAAAAACAATTGATTTATCTAAACAAGAAAATTGAAATTTAAGATATTTAAATTGCTTCATCCAAACTAATTATTTAAGAAATTTTAAGAAATAAAGAGAATTCAATTACTAAGTATTTCAATTTCTTGGAATTGTTGAAATCCTTCGTCCAAACACATCCACACACAAGGTACGGGTATAAATTAGAATTGGGTTGCAGTGAAAATGCAATCGTAGCACCAGAAAACAATCTTTCCAGATCAATTACCAGAGAAATTAGAAATTGCAAACCATGGAGACAAAAGCAAAATAACTACATCTAATTATTCTCTGTGTCAATCATCAAATATTCGTACACCAAAGAATGGCTGAATTTATCTGAACACAGACAAAGAATTTAAGATCAAAGATAATCAAGTAAAATATATACCCCAAGAAAATTCTACTAATACTTCATTTGCATGCCATAAAACTAACATGAATAAGCCATTAGGCAAGTAACAAGGAATTTCAATTATTTATACAAGATCATGAGTTCAAATCTCATTCTCATCTTAAAAAACTTACATTGGCCATCTTTTGCTAAAGGTTGAAAAGCGGTTTGGGCCTTTAGGCCACGGCACCAAATGAATTTCCCCCTTGATTGAAGCTATTCCCACTTGACTGAAAGTAAGAAACTGCAGCCCAAATCACACGCAGGACCAGAATTGCAGCAAATACAGTGCCTCCAAGAGTGCACATGACCTACGATTCATGGATGAATATTATCTATGCCGTTAGCTCCTACTTGATAATGCACTTTCTAATTACATAGAAAAGAAATTGTGCCAGGGAAATACTTCTTTTAAGGGAGCAAAATAGGAATGAAAAAAAGAAACGAACTTCTTCATAAACTAAAATTAGCTTATGTATAAACTAATTTTTAATAGTTCACTTATATAGTTTTTCTAAAGTCTTATTCTTAACTTGTGCAAAACTTATGGATAAACTCATTTCACCTTTAGTTTCTTATTTATCTCTCTTAGAAATGCTTATGGAGAAGTTTGTTCAAACATGTCCCAAATCATAAATATTATGTGCATACCCTTCACTGCTAACCTTCCTCACATATCTTTTATTTACACCAGAGGAAAGGAATTGATTCAATTCAAGCTGTGTTTATCACAGGAAAATACTGGGGAAGATGATTGGAAAGGGAAAGAGGTTTCAATTTCAATCAGCCTCAAATTCCTGATTAAGCCATACAGTAATGGGAAGTAATAATACCTCAAGCAGCGCTTTGACAACAGAAAGCGAAGCAAGTAGCAGAGTTCCATCAACAGCAAAAGAAACCTGAATTTACATGAAAACAAATAAGAGAAAGCATTCAAAAGATAAATTCCAAGTTTAATTTCAGCACAGGAGATTTCAGAAAAGAAGCCGGAATGTCTAGAAATCAAAAGAAAACTAGAACATCACATGTCTGGTTTAGCTTAAATTTTAGGGAATAATTGCATTCAGTGTTTTATTACAAGCCAAATTTTGACCCAAAATACACCCAATCTTGAAACTTTAAAGCACAAGGCAAGTTTAAATTACTAGAAGGACAAAACTTATATACACTTTTATAGATGTTTTTGGTATTGTTCTCCAATCTGCCTTAAAATTTGAACATCAGTAATTTCTGTAATAAAAGTTTCGATTAAATATCACTAGCATAAGTTATCATCAAGGTAAAAGATGCTAATTTTGAATAGAAAACAACACCAAAAACACCACCTAAGTAGCTAGTTGAACATACCCAAAATTTATCAGACTAACTAATTGAGAAGTGGGGGGAAGAAGGAAACCTGAAGCCACAACAGCTTGAAGTGTAATCAATCAATATTCAATTATACACATAAATTGGGGATACTCATAGTCACAAACTACCCTGATGAATTTGTTGATTTTTTTCCACAATTACCTTAAAATTCATTTCAACTGATATGTGTTACAAGACAGTAGTGTAAAATTCTGTAAGACTGTTTTACAGTGTCTTTACATGACCATTGAACTTAGAAAGTTTTCATGATCTCTATTACACTAACCAAGAACAATAAGTAACTAACATGGCAGCCATAATTTTTTTTTTTTTAAAAAAATCGATTTTTCCAAAGAAAGCAGAGAAGAAAAGGGGCACTCACAAGCTGGGGCGATATTACTGTGGGCAAAACAGAGCGAGAAGCTTTCTTGGCTCGCTTAGACACTTTCTTAAACATGCTCTGAAAGAATCTGATCAACAAATCCACACTACTTTCTGCATCCTCGTCGTCACTGTCATCATCAATTCCATCATACTCATCATAAAAATCCGCTTCATCCATCTCATGTGGCTCTCCCCCACCCGAACTGTTCAGCTTCAGAACCCACAAAAAAAAAAATGTGAAATACAATTGAGCCAGTATTCACATAAAATATATCAAATCATATCATGTATATGCTTATGTAATACATACCTTGCTATGACATTTGGTGGTTATGGGCTTTAGACTGCGGTTGAGGTAGAATCCGGAATAAAAGCGTTGGTAAGAGAAGGGAATGTTGTTTGCAGAGAAGCGACGAGGCTTGGAGGAGTGTGTGAGATTGATTAATGGTGGTGTAGTTGCAGCAGCTCCAGCCATTGGAGACAGAACATGGAGCTTTTTCTTTTCCTTGTTAATATTCTATTATTTTATTGTTATCGTTTGAGGAAGAAAGTGAACAACGACAACCTTAACCGCTGGTAATGCTTTTCATGCATTCTCGATGGACTTCTTCTCTCTACCTTGGGTTCTTTTGAGGGAATTACTTTCTGCACCCCGTATATATCTTCCTGCTGAAGGCTTTTACTTCCTGCACCACTACGATGTATTCGTGTACCCGCCCAAAATTTCAAAACAATATTTTATCCTTGGAAAAAATGACTTCAAACTTTTCAAAATTTTTGGAATAAGATTTTCATAATATAATTTTCAAAACAAGATTTCTAAAATAGAATTTTTAGAATGCATGAAATGCATTTTGAAATAAAGTTTTAGGAATAAGATTTTTGAAACAAATTTGCCAAAGATATATAATATATTTCAGAACGAGATTTTTGAAATATTCCTACATAAAATGTATTTCAGAAAAAAAATTCAAAATACTTGAAATATATTTAGGATAAAAATTTTGGAATGAGTTTTTTTTTTCTGTACTTTTTCTCTTCTATGATGGCAGTGGTGGAAGGTATTTGAGTTTTTTCTCATTATTTTGGAGGTCCAGTTAGTAATTCTGGGTTCAGGAAGCAATAACCAATACTAAAGGAGACACCCCTATGGAAAACAAATGGGCTTCAGTGTTAACCTAGCCCAGATTGGTGTGACAAGGAGAGGGCAACTAACTCCTGTACCCCATATTTTCTTCATACACTACCATATAAAACTATTATTTTGATATTAACATTTTTTCCCAGGCATAATTCAAAATATATTATAAATTTTATTGATTATACAGTTTCGAAATATAATAGGAGACAATATTTTTAAATAAAGATTCCAAATATAATAGACTATAATATTTATTGCTTCATTCTTCATGAAGATGAGGAGAAGTATAAGCCTCTAGGAGAAACAAAGAAGAGAGAAGAAGACTCTTGGATATAAATTTTTTTTGTCTAGTGTCGTTTTGAAGGTTTTGGAGAAAACCCCTTACCTTATATTTATTAAATCTATTTAATATACAATAAATTATTTAATGTTATATAAATAATCAACTTTTATATTAATGTAAAACTTTCCACTTGTAATATTTAAGGACATGCTAATTTTTGACAATAATTGTGTTGGGTGAAGGAAACTAGAGAATCTCAATGTGAATGACACTCCTTTCAACTAGTCAAAAGACAATACATAGACGATTCAAGCAAGTTGAAGAACTTTATTCAGATGCATGCATGGTCCTCTGCAGCAAAGTTGAAGAACTTGGCTAATTTTTGTGAAACAGAGAATTGACTTTCTTCTAGTGATCCTTCGTCTCCCTCATAATCATCATCACCATAATAAACTAAATGAATTCTGCAGTTATTAAGCTCCAACCCATTAACACGAGGAGGGTTTCGCATTTGCAAATGTAAGGTATACCTATCTTTCAACTGAAAGACTAACGGAGTTCGAGCACCAAATCTGCGCAAAAATATGTGGTCTTCATTTGTCCCAGGTACTCCTAGCAGGCGAAACGTTGTGCTAAATACCTCACTGCTCAAATTAAAGATTTTTCCTTGAACATCTTCTAACTGCAGTCTTTCCCTTTGGTTTTCAGGTATGTTCTTGAAAGAGAGAACACCGAAAAAAATAACACCTTTCAGCTCCCTATTTCTTCTCTTGGAAAACACTACCGGTTCTGCTGTAAACCAATCCGGGACCCTGCTTCCAGGCATAATCAAAATCTCTAATTTCTTAAGTACAACCTGGGACAAAACAAAACCTCTAATTTGTAAGTGAGAGATCATTAGATTTTATTTTATGTTCAAGAAGAAGGATGGAGGAAACATAGGAATGACCTTGGAAAATCTTCTCTTTACGGCAAGGGAGCATCCAATGCAACCACTCATGTACAACCTTCTTAAGGACTTCAAATGTTCAAGACCTGGGACATCGACCACCTTTTCACAATTTGTAAGGTTGAACTCTTCTAATCGCTCCAAGTTTGAAATATCATGTATGTACTGCACTGCAACACAGTTTTCCAGATTTAGCTCTTCAAGGCTAGAGGGAAGAGAAGGCAGAAACATGAGCTCTCTGCAATTTGATAACAAAAGTTTTTTAAGATAGGAGAGACTCATCATGTTCGCTGGAAGACTGCAAATGTTGTTGTGACCTAAACTTAAAGTTTCTAGTGATGACAGTTTTTCAAACTCATCTGGAATTTTTCCATATATTCCCCATCCATGAGCATTTAGCTTTTCCAGAAAGGTTAGATTGCAAAAAGAAGATAGGATTGCCTCTGAATTAGGTTGTTCTTGGATGTTAGGAATTATTGTCACTGTGGACATGTTTGTTCCAGCCCCATTATTATTAAGATAGGGCATTCTTTTCATGTCTAGTTCAACCAGGCTTCTGAGCATGCCAAAGCTATCTGGTAATCGTGTAACTTCTGTTTCCTTCATCATTAGCCATTGCAAAGATTTCAAATTTCCAATGGAGTTTGGAAGCCTTTGGAGCTGTTTGCACTTGTCTAACCTCAGTCCAATAAGATTTTCCAACATTCCTATTGATTCTGGCAATTCAGTAATGTTTGACTCATGCATGTCCAAAATGGTAAGAGCTGAGAGGCACCCAAATGATTCTGGTACAAACTTGAGAAGCTGAACTTTTCCCATCTCGAGCTTCTCTAGCATTTTCATGCCCACAAATATTTCATCTGGAAAATTGGAAACTTTTGTGCCATCTAACTTAAGTTCAACAATAGAAACTAATAATTCCATTGAGACAGGAAATTTGTCAAGAGAAGTACAGTCTCCAACAGACAGCTTCCTTAAATATGACAAAGAACCAATAGAAGCAGGCAATTCTTTGATTCCACTGCCATTCAAAAACAATTGAGTCATTGAAATTAGTTTCCCAGTAGAGTTAGGAATCACTGAGAGTGACTTACACCCCATCAAACTAAGCATCTCAAGTTTTTCCAAAGAACCAACTGAATCTGGCAATTCCTCCAATGCTGTATGGTTGAGTGATAATTCTTGCAGGGAGCAAAGTTTCCCAGTGCAGGTAGGTAACCTCTTCAGTGAGTGGCATCCATTTGCACTCAGCTTTTCAAGTTTTGTGAGATGGAAGATGGATTCGGGAAGCTCTGTTATAGAAGTGCTATCAAGAAGTAGTTGTTTTAAAGAAACCATGCAGCTCAAGTCTTTTGGTAATGCTTTCAGTTTCCAGCAGCCGGAAAGAACGAGGTCCTCGAGTTGTTTCAGCCCAGAGACTTCACCTGGTAGTTCTATGAGGTTATAGCAGAGGCGCAAGTTAAGATGAACTAAGGAATTTAGATTCCCCAGTGATTCATGAATCCTAGTTAAGTGAGAACATTCTTCCAAATTAAGTTTTTTAAGAGACAGATACCCAGATAAATCAGGAGTTGCTGTCAAACGGTGGCAACTGGAGAGGTTTAAAACCATCAAGTGCTCAGCCACCTGCCAAATCAATATCATCGTTGAAAAATATAACCTAGTAAGAATGCACCAAGTTCTAGAACTCATTGATGACAGTTTATTTTTTCACAATAGTGAGTTCATCAGGTAATAAGAAAGCAAACCTTGTTACTGCGTCCCTTCCACAAGGTTTCAATCAGACTTTCAGAGAGATCCATGACTGCAAGTTCTAATGGATTATAGCTAGAAGGCATATACCTTAATGGACACTGTTTCCATTGTAACCATTTGAGTTTTGGAGGAAGAAATCTAAATTGTCCTTCCAATCTGGAATAATTAATTTGAAGCATTCTTAAGGAAACCATTGGTTGAAAGTGCTTGGGCTGAAGGATAACCTCTTTTGCTCTCTCTTTTCTATCCTCTACGTACTTTTTATACCTCTCTTTAATATACTCGAATGCAGATTTGCAACTGGGCTTGCGTCGAAAATTTTCCCATGTAATTTCCTCTGCTGTACTATCTCTGGGAATGGACATTCTTCTCTTCACGCAATCTAGGACAATTCCTTGAACATTTCTCGTTCCCTACACGCACTGTTCGTTGTTAAGTTGTCAAGAAATGAAATGGAAAATCTATAATGAATTTAGTTAGAATATTTACCTTCATATTCTTCAACACAGTCAAGATTTCATCACGATCCCAGAGCCTGCTTCGTAGACCAGGATCAGTAAGGCTTTCACTACGAACAATTTGCCTTCCCATGTCTCTAACTTGATCATGCATCCACACTTTTCCATCACCAATGATCTTAATCAGACATCTTGCAGTGAGCACAGCCACTGCAATCTCTCCGCTAAAATCACATCCATTCAATATGTCAACCACATCATCTCTCTTCATTTCCATTTGCACAAACAAACAAGCCATGTCAAGGAATATACACTGTTCTTCTTCATCCAACGCATCAAAACTTATCTTCAGCACATCTTGAAGACATGCAGGACGAATCTGCTTCAGCTTCTCCAAAGCGTCTTTCCATTCCCTCTTGGTCCTTTTATCAAACAGATAAGACCCAAAAACTTCCAAAGCCAAAGGCAACCCTCCTGTCTTCTCCACAATTTGTTTTGAAACATCCAAAAAACCCTCTGCAGGTTCCTTTCTTCTGATTGCATGGAAGCAGAACAGTTCCATTGCTTCAGAGAATTCCAATTCCTTCACCTCATAATCAACATCAACATAACTCTCGTGCAAGATTTCTTTATCCCTTGTGGTTATCACGACACGACTTCCCTTGTAAAACCATTCCCTCTTACCCATCAAAAAGTTAAGCTGCTCCACATCGTCAACATCATCTAGGATCAACAAAACTCGATTCTCTTGCACTATTTTTTGTATAGCAGAAATGCCGTCGCTGATATCGTTTATCAGATCCTCTTTTCTCCCACAAAGATCACCACGGATTTTGTTTTGAAGAGAAACCAAACCGTGGTGTTTGGAGACCTGTGATCTGACATTTGGAATGAAACTCCGTCGCTCAAAATTATGAACAACAAGGTTGTTGAAGAGGCTCTTGGCTAACGTTGTCTTACCAACTCCACCCATTCCGTACAACCCCAAAACCCTTACGTCGCTGGATTTTAAGTCTAACAGGTTTTTCAACACTTCAACTCTATCTTCGAGACCTACTGTGAATGGAGCCACACTCAGTGGTGTGTTCCTCAGCTGCTTCATAAGATTTTGCACCAAAATCTGAATGAGTTCATCACTCTTGTCACTGTCAGTAAGCAAGAAATTTAAAAGCAAATGAGTGAATCACATTGTTCAAAACCACACAGGGTGGTCGAAAACAACACAAAAAAACAAAAGAAACAACACAACAAAGCTCAAAGACACGAAACATGCTCTCTTTGGTCAGAGAAAAGCTATCATTTTTCATCGTAAACTCTTATAACCATTATCTTTATACAGTCATAACTCAAATTATATTAAAAATATAACCCTTAGTCATGAAATTATTTAAACCAAACATCTATAAAAGTAAAACAATAATGTACACATTTACATTTTTTTTAACAAAATTTTAATTATATTATTTTATTTACTTTTAGTATAATTAGCCATTTCATTTTGAATGAAAGTTCAATTGGATGGTTTAAAAAACAGAATAATAAAACCCATTGAGAGACTTAAAACATAATGACTCTAATTATGCAATCTTTTAAAAGTGGATCTAATTAAACCATAAAAATAGAAAAGATTTCTGAAACAAGATAAACGAACCATACATCACATGACAGAGATTCTGTAAAATCATACATATATATGTAAATGATGTTCTTATACACATATATCTAGCAATATCATGTAATAAACTACAAGCAATTAACGAAGCACCATGCTGCATGCACCTTTTCTCATCCAAAACAAAACCAGCAAGTCCACCCACTTTCTTCATCGCATTCTTCCACTGCTCAACCCTCTCTTTCGGAAACCTCTCTGCATGCCGCAAGAACCAATCCTCGAAGGGACCCTCTTGCTTTCGCACGTGCGAAGGGTCCACCCAGTAGAAAACCGGGAGGATCAGCCTCCCAACGTCACAAATCTTTGCGAGCTCTTCCAGGCACCAGTGCGAGGACGCGTAATCGGAAGAGATAACGACGACGGCGGCGGCAGAGTCTTCCACGGCTTCTAGAAGCTTCTTCTGGATCTCGTCGCGGCGCTCCAACCCATCTTCTTTTCGGAAGACGCGAACGCCACGCCCGTGGAGAGCGTGGTAAAGGCGCATGGTGAAGGTGTGGCCCGTGTCGGTGCCCCGGAAGCTGAGAAAGACGTCCCAGCGGAGCCGGTAAGAGGAGACGGTGACGTCACTTTCCGGCGGCATTGGATCGGAGAGTGAAGACGGTGAAGAGTCAAAGCTGAGGTTGTGGTTGAAGTAAAGTGAGTTTTGGTGAGTTGAGTTGAATGGTGGAGAATGAAGAAGGGTGAAAGAGGAGTGGGTCCTGCATGCACATGTTTTCTCGTTCTACGTAAACAAGTTTTCACTCTGCAAATTTAAAAGGAAAATGATATGTTTTTTTGTCAAAAATAATTTTCCAATTTAAAATTAAGTGAGACAAGGAAAAATTATAAATAATTCAAATTTATTTATTTTAATTTTTTAAGATCTAGTATAAATAAGAATATTATTTTTATAATTTAGGTGTATGACGTTATCAATTTGACTTTTAGTTTAGGAAGGAAGTTTTGTAAATAGGGCAATGGTTCAGAAACTAAATCTCAAACTAACAAGTATTTAAGTTTTTAAATTTAAGATAAAGTGATTACTAAATAATATATATATATATATATATATATATATAAGAACTATTACAATATCTTATTTTATATTAGTTAAATATTATTATTGTACTTTTTATTTACTTTTATTAGTTAAATATATATGTTTACTTTTCATTTAATGATTTGTTGTTTAGAATGATTAAAAGTGATATATATATATATATATATATATATATATATATATATATATATATATATATATATATATATATATATTTTTTTTATATATAAGATATGTGTGAAAATAAACTAGTTTTTTTATCATAATGTCCCTGCACGAGAGTGCGAATTTGCAGGAAAGCTTCTCATCTCATCTCGTCAATATAGAACGGATTTGTGGGAATAAACTGTGTTTTTACAATAACGTCTATGCATGTATTTATAGAAATAATAAAATCAGTTCCATTCATTTATTAACACGATTAACATGGAGACATCGATTAGTGACGGATGTTTATGTTTATACTTCAATCATGCACCGAGATGTATTAAAATGGGCCATAAGGATGAAAGTTAATTTTAATTTGTTGGATGGACTAATATATATA
>Ga0214542_1005785_pt1 | contig 23192 bp, 13 predicted proteins | sample CNSS1metaG_FD_160096 | JGI IMG/M metagenome (GOLD analysis project Ga0214542, IMG submission 160096) | Root nodule microbial communities from cowpea collected in UCLA plant growth center, Los Angeles, California, USA - CNSS1 | ecosystem: Host-associated > Plants > Roots > Nodule | place: USA...
TGCCCCTTCTTTCCGTCATTTTTCTTACTGCATTAAAATCACCCAAAATACACCAATGACTACATCCTACCCCCATCTTGATATTGATTAATTCCTCCCACATTTTTACTTTTTCATTAAAGTTACACGAGGAATAAACGTTAAAAACTGCGACTGGAGTTAAGACATTATTAACACTATTACAATACTCACCAAAGACACCTATATACGATTCACTTGCAATGTGCTTTGCTAGCTTAAATTTGTTTTTATGCCAAATTGTTAAAATCCCTCCCGAGTTTCCCACTGCCGGTTTGCTCACCCAATCAATATTGTTATCCCCCCACAGGTTGTAACAACTAGATGGTTGCAGATCACTTAGCTTGGTTTCCTGAATACATATCATGTCCACTCCTTCACTTGCTAAAATCCCCTTTAGATATTTCCATTTGTGACCCCCTCCTAGACCCCTTATGTTTATACTAATGATCTTCATTAACAACTATGTTCTTCTCTCCATTGTTTTTCCTTTGATTCTTATCCCTATTTTCCATGTATGCTAGTTCCTTTAGAATTTCTTCCTCTTCACCTGAAAAGGTAACTCCTAATTCTTTTGCTAGGCTCCAAATAGTTGCAGATTCAGAGTTACTCGATTGGCATCTTGTAGACCAGAACAGTCTATTACAGTTTAAGATATTATCATCAGATAACGAGTTACAAATAGTTTGGACCACTGACCTGAGAAGTTTCCGCTTACTAGCTTTGCCCTTGTTCAAGACGTTGCGATTCTTGGATATTGGTCGTTTCATGCTTGATTCTCCTTTCCAGAATTGTCGTCTCTCCTCGAAGTCTTTTGGATCCATAATTGATTCTTTGATTAGCGTCATATGCTTAGATGTTTGATGTCCCACTAAATCTTTAGAGTGGATCGCTGGATTGCTTATAGTCGAAATTTTATTTGTGTCGTGCGTAGATTGGAGAAGCTGAGTTCTTGAATGTTGCACTTCAAATTTCCTCTCCCTGGACTCACGTTCGACGTATTGACGTTGTTCTTCATCATGAGCTTCAAACCCTTCCCTATGGTGATTGAGCCCCAAATATTCACGTCCTGGGTGCGTGTTTGTTAGCAGAGGTGTTGTATTACATTTAATTAAAAGCTCAGTAGACGGACCAGAGTTTATGACTTCTGGGTCTGCGTTTCCATTAAAGCCCAACTCAGATTCCTTGACAAAAGACTTAGAAAACCCCTCACTAGCAGATTGGGCTACCTCTGCTATAGGCCCAAAGATAGGAGTAGCGTGATCTCGTATGGCTGATTTCGTTGCAGGCGTAAAACTTAAACCATACTCATTTATAGGATCTGTGTCTGTCAGAGCATCATCCAGTTTAGGCTCAGACGTTCCACTTCCAGCTTTGGATCCACAACGGTCGGGAATAGAGACGTTACCAATCCCACTTGACAATTCCGGTATGACTTGGGGGCACCGGTCCATTAAGGCTGCCGGCGATTGGATCGTCTTTTCCTCTTTCATCTTTTCCTTCTCAGAATCAAACAAATTTTCGTTGTCGCACCATTCTGATATAGAACTGAAATCAAATGAGCCATTGCAGCTTGTATTGCAATCAGAAGACAAGTTATTTTCGTTAGCGCAACAACATGTGTGATATGTTCCTCCGTTGGTTTCTTCCTCTAAGACCACATTATATATTCGCCCGTTTATTCTCATGCTTTTCTGTACCCAGATTTTCGTTCCAATTGGGACTTTAACGTTTAGTCTGGCAAATTCTAAGCACTCCCAAGTAAGAGTTTTTTCATCTATGGAGACTAGTGTCCCTATTGGAGCCACGATTTTACCAAAACACTGTTGTGACCATAGGTTTAGAGGCAATCCTCTACATCTGACCCACACCAGCTTGTTTTGAATTGTCTGAGAGGAGTTCCAGGGTGTAACAGAATCAAAATTTGCTTCCCACCACTCCTTATTCTCTCCTATAAGATTACCTATCTCTGCACCTTCAATTCCTTGAATCAGTATTGCATTCTCACCCAGGTACTTTGCATTCAGACGACCCAACCCATTTTGAATTACTTCCTCCAGAACCTTGTTAACTTTTGAATAATCACTTACTCTGGCAATATGGCTTCCTTCCATCCAGTTGATGTTCGCCTCTTCTGTGTCAAAGGATATGCCTTTCCATGCTTGATTGGATGAAGTGGTAGAAGCTTTTACAATTTGAGCAAAAGTTTGATGGCGCTTGACTTCTCTCCAAACCTTCCGAGTATGGGGTGGCCTGTTTCCTTCCAGAGTATTAGGTTTCTTAGCTACTTTCCACCAATCTTCCCTTCCATATCTGGGTTTCTGTCTATCATCCCTTTCGTATCTAGGTTTGTTGACATGCAGTTTGGTGGATCCGATTCTGATTGAGTCTAGCTCTCGTTGGAAACTTTGTTCATTCTTCACCTCCAAAAATCGAACAAAACCAAACCTATGCCCCCATTTGTCTAGTCGTCGCGAGATGAAGATATCTGTCACCTTTCCCCATCGCTGGAACACTTTCCACATTTCAAGCTCACCATAGCTGTACGGAAAGTGAGAGAAGAAGAAGGTGGAAGTCCTCCCTCCCCACCCGGCCATCACTGACCTAAACCTTCTTGTGAACGTGGTGGTTCACAGTGCAACTATGATGGAGCTTTATTCAAACACAATTAGCATTTTCGCATGTGCATATGCATTTGCATTGTAATTTTAATTCAAAATAATTAATTTTTTATATTTAAAATTCATAATCAATAAACGTTTAAATACATACATTTTTTCTCTATACTAAACAATTTAAACATGATACCATACTACTTTTAAATTGAAATTCATTGACATTACTAGATTTTAATATTGATAAAAATATAAATAATATGAAGAAATATTTTTTCATTAACACAAAAAATGTTTTTTACATATGTTATTTTAAGTTTTTAGATTTTCTACATATGTTGTAAGTCAAACCTAGTTGCAAGAGACGTAAATTTATGTTTATTAAATGTAGTATATGTAAATTTACGTATGTTGAAAAGATAACATACGAGAATTTTTAAGTTTTTATTTTAAGTGCTACTCAAAATCGCTTCATGGAGATGTCAAAACTAACACATTGTTCTCGTTTCAAATCCAGGTTCAGGCCATTCCATCCCAACCATTGAGCTCACCAAGCACTTCATCCTTCTCCACAACTTCAAAGTCATTGTCATCGTTGTTACTTCTCAAACTTAACGCACCGAAATGCAGATCCTCAATTACACCCTCACACCCTCCCTCTACCACACCTTCCACTGTCCTTATTGGCCAAAACGATGTTATCGCTACCTAAAATAATAAAACTTACATTCAAGATGAAGAACAAGGTCATATCCATAACTATATAGTATAGGAAACTAACCTTAATGCAAAAAAAAAAATCCCAGAAAATATCTTCTTTAATGAATCGCACACGAGAATGGTAAAAAATGTGACTTTTGGTCACCAATAGAAGTCCTAACTCAAAAAAAAAAAAAAAAAGTCATCGACATCAAGGGAGAGCTTCACACAAAGAGAAAAGTGATTGAAAAAGGGGAGCTAAAAGTTTTCTTAAACTAATTTACGTTTGGCATATAAAGAACATAAGTAAAAGAGGGTTTTACGTTTGACCCTTATAAGACAAAGTAAATTTACGTTTGTTGAGTAAGGTCAGACATGTATTCAAAAAACACAAATTTATGTCTATCTTGTAGGGGTCAAACATAAAAACCTTTTTTTAAGTCTTTCCTTTACAAGTCAGATGTAAATATTGACCATTTATTTACAAAAAATATCACTGTGCATTTTTTACCTATGTTGCCTACATGTGAGACGTAAATTCAATGATGTAGAAGACCATTTTTGTGTTAGTATTTGTTAGTCCTAGAAATAATGTATAGACATACATCTTTATATAAACCACCAATAATAACTAACTTTCTAATGCACTATGGATTCACAAGTAACATGTAGTAGTACTAGCACACTATATTTTAAAAAATTGTATGTATTTTTAATTTTTTTTTGTAGAATTAGTTAACATTTTGTTGGGGGTATTGAAATTGAGACATCAAAAAAGGTATCGAGGTGAAGAAATTGAAAGGAGTGATGTAAGCAAAAGAATGATGTTGAGAAAAGACTACAAAAAGGAAATGACACAAGGTATCGTACAAAAAGGAAATGACACAAGGTATCGAGGAAAGGAAAATTCAAATAAAAGCCAACGTAGGTGTTAAAGTGAAAAAAGAATGATGGAGAATTCAAGTGGTACACCAAGAAATATGTTCAGTAGACAAAATTAAAAAGAGAGACAACACTCAAAGGAAAAGATAGCATACGATAATTACTAAAAAAAACATGGACATGGTAGGAATAATTGACACAATATAAAAATTTTGAGACAATTACTATAATTTATGTAATTTTTTTTCTTTTATTTTGCTTTAACTGTCAAAAAATGGAAGAATATAAATAGATTATTCAAATGTAAAAAAGTATGCCAAATTGTTGTTACAAATCAAATACTCTAAGAACACTACGAACAAGAAAAATGACAAATCCAATGACAATTGTTGCAATTTGGATCACACTTTCATTGATTTCTTTTGTCATTTTATGTTTTACCCTTAGTAATTTAGTTTCATGCATTTACATTATTGCAATTTAAGTTTTCAATTTGATCACTTAAATTCATCTTCATCTTTATCTCATCCACTCTTCTTTGCTATCATTTAAGCTCCATGTGTCAATCCACCTTTATATAAGAATACAAAAAATATATTTATTGGAAAGAAATGTATATTTTCCTGATTGAAATTCATAATTAAGTGAATTGAATATCTTTGTGAAATTAATCACAATATAAGTGGTTTTCGTATAAATTTATTTTAATTGTGGAATCTTAAATATCAAGAATCAATGCCAAGTTAATTTGGTTCACCAAAATTATATTAAATGAGTATCGAACTAAAATCCTCAAGAAACACAATCATAATAACTGTCTTCTAAACAATCTATGACACTTTGCATAAACAATTTTTTTTAAAATCAATAATGTGGAAAATGGTACAAAAGACTTATTTTTCACATGGATTTCAACCAAAAAAGAATTATCATCTTGTGAAGAACAAAAAATAGGTACAAGGCGTGTGAGTAAGAGAGGGAAGGAAATATCAAAATTTACACTTTTTTAATGATGGATGTGTACTTAGTGCTATTAAGGGTGCGGTTAAAATTTCCAGAACACTAAGCCATTTTTTTACTGTACAGTTGGGCTGCAAGCCTAATTCTGCAAAAAATATATATATTGTAAATTTTAAAGACTACTTCTTTTATCAAGCGATACTAAATAAATAAATAAAATCAGTTTTTCTAAGGTGATAAAAACATTTTCGAAATAACTTGGATGGATAATATATTAAATTAATGTACAGTTCTAGCTACAATTATTTATTTAAGGTCACTACGTATATTAGCCTGAAATATTCGTCCACTTCACTAAATTAATTTTTATTGAAAAGCTCAATGAACTTTGATCGTATTTTTCGTATACATAAAGTTCAAACGACTTAAAATATTTTAGTCAAATCTACCTTGAGAAAAAAACATTTTAGTAGTTAATTATTTATAGAAACTATTAATAAAAGTTTATTTTAAAAATACACTGGCACAATGTATTGATTAATATTTCATAAAATTGATTTAAATAAAAAATTAATCACTATTGATATGAACTGTTAAAATTATAACGAAAAAAAATACAAATAAAGTCTATCCGATATATATAATTATTCATTTCGTTTTAAATTATGCACAAAAAATTATTAATAATTGAATTCTTTTATGGTAAGCATAATTTTGGTCCCAGATTATGAGAAAAGATGTTGTCTATATCATGAAAAAACTGACGGGTGTTACTTCTTGCGTCTAATCAATTTTTTTCCTGTATCTATTAAAGTTTTTGAAAAAAAAAAAATCGGAATAAGAGTGGGTGCATGAAGTAACTGCCAAAACTGACAGGCCTATGAGCCCAATTTACTGATTCCAGTGTAACACAACCCAAAAGAGCATACACGATTCCAAGTTGGATTATTTATGATTTATTTATTTGTCTTTGGAAGAAACTGTAACATTGAATTAGATTTTCTTTCTCTTCGAATGCATGTCTTCTTAAGACTACAAATGTCAATCTATCATTTTGGTGTTTTCATGTTTCTCATATCTCTTAAATTTGATTTACTTTGGATTAGGACTATCCAAAAAGTAAAGAAAAATCGACGGTAAACTCAATCACAGTGTATTATTTGAGGATTAATAATTTATACTATATTACCAGATACAACACCACTAAAAACCTTATATTTATACCAGCATCAAACTGAGTAAGACCAAGATCAAAAAGTTAAGAACAAAATGGCTACTTCCATCGGTGCTTCAAAGCAATAAATGTTAAGGATTTACTAAGGAAATACAACACAAATAAGACTTGATATCAATCTTGTAAGAGATTGAAACCACTTTCAAGGTAATGAAATCCTTATATATCGTTATACTTTCTGATCTCTATCCAACTGGTAAGTCAGAGTGCAGTGTTGAACATGGTCATGTTTATCTTTATCTCTAGGGTACAAATTAATGGCTAGTGGTGAGGGAAAACCTGCTTCAGTGGTTGTTTTATTGCAAGTTCAGCTTGTCCATTAAGATATGAGTTGTTGGAGAGTGAGGCCAATAGAGTAGTTAACTGGGAAGGGTTTTGAGCCATTGGAATGAACGGTGGTGCATGAGAAATGGGCGTGAAACGAAACATGTGAACTCTGTTGTCAGTGATTGCAGGCAAAGGTGTGATAGGGAACTGAGGCAGATTGCAAGGGAAGGTTGTGCCTGACTGCTGCAAATGCTGCAAATGGGGTGCGTTCATCATGCAATGAGCAGCATTAGGTAACATCATAAAAGGCATGCAAAATCCACCACCCATTGTCATAATCTGCATCACAAAACTAACCTTAACACAAGGAAACAAACTAATTTGATACACGTAAAACACTTAAAAGGTATACCTGTAACTGAAGCTTGAGGGTCTTGAGATATTCAATGGCATCATCAAGCATTGAAGCTTTGTCATTCTAAGATACAAAAAGGACACAACAGCGTATAAGGAATTAAAACAAGCAAAATTTTCAGAAAAGGAGAGGGGGGGAACTGTATGAATCCAAAGTCCAAACCTTGTTGCAGTTGGGTATGAGGTCCTTCAATATACGCATCCTCTTGTTGATCTTGTCTCTTCTTTTCTGCAAACATCAACAAAAGTAAGATGTTATTGAAGAGTGTAATAATCTCCAAGCTCATAATTTCTTAAACTGTTTCTTGTCATCACATCACCAATGTGTATGTCCCTCACCCTTTCACACAAATTATGAACTTCTGCATTCCTACTTCTCTTCACTCCAGTGCCTTCCCTAGCAGCCTTTTTCTTTACTATTTCTTCGTTATTCTGAACCGAGTCATCGATGTCATCATGTTTCCTACTACAGATGTTTCTGTTATTTGAGGCTCCAAGGGAGCATAGGGAAGAAGATTCTAACAAGGCTTCATCAGCTGGAGATTGCTCATCAGGAACGAAATTTGATGCATCAGAAGTCAAATTACATGAGTTTATGACTGAGGAATGCTCAGAACCTTTGCTGCTAGAAGCAGCCTTTGCAAACTCATCACTTTGAATCATGTGTGCTCGTTCTGAAGGAAGACGAAGACAAGAACTTTGACGAGAATTTGGTTGTAAATTGTCCAGGTGCGAGTACGGTGAACTCAACCTTGCACTTTTTGCATTGAATTGCTTTTATTGAATTTTCAGACGAGGGAGGTGATGAACCTTTTTTCTGCCGATAATTTTCCCATGTCAGTTCAAGAGGACATTTACCATAACTGGAACAAAATCACACACTTTAACTATAAACCAAAAAAAGGAAAAGAAAAGAAAGAAAGACAGAAAGTGCATGAATATAAAAAGAGAATAAAATCAAAAGCCTTAACTTACATGGAATCTAGATAGGAATCAAGCATAATATAGTATTATCTTGGCTAATAATAATTGTTAGCACTGCAACAATACTAACTAAATTTCTTTCTTTTAGACCATAAAGAAGGTATCATAGAGTAGTATTGAAACGAAGAAAGAGTGGAAGTGATGAAAATCAAGATATGGCTAAGATTAATTGTGAAATGAATTAATAATATAAGTATAGTTGTTCTTCTTATTAGCAATGTGAAATTGAAGTGGTGTCACATCTTGTCCACAAACTTCTGTCATACATTATGGGAGTTAGGCAGCAATGGATTGGATTGAGAGATATTTTTGTGGTGAAGGGAATGAAGTGTACCATTGCCAATTCGTTGGGTAGCAAGTACGAGAAAATTGTTGGAATCTAAGGTGGGAGAGTCTATGTTCCACACTAGTTAAAAATAAAATGATGATGTTGAACATCATATAAAAAAATTCATAAATTTATTTTTTTTGAGTCGAAAATAATTTCAATTTCATGTATAGATCATACTCAAATCATATTTATATAATCGTATCCTAATCATCCCTAAAAAAAACCATAAAAAATTTGGAAAATCTTAATCAATGGATTAAGCACAAGCCAAATAAGCAACTTCAACTCAAGTCTGCATAACCCAAAAGAAGCCTTGTTATATAATTTCTGGAAAATGATTTTTTGACTACTAAACTTTAACAACTTTCTCTTATAATCTTAGGTGGCATCTTCTAAATGGTTCTCCATTTTCTCATTCTTAATATTTCAAAATCACTTAAAAGATGACATATTATGTTGTAAAAGAAAGTTGTTAAAATTGAATAGTCAAAATATCATTGTGAAATTCAAGTGGTGTCACATCTTGTCCACATAAGTGGTTTTGGAATATTATTTATTATTATTATTTTTTATAAATTTAACATTTTATTACTAAGGAAGGAAGACTTAGGAAGAAAAGGTGGTAATCTTCCTTTCTAGATAGACTTTTTTGTACTTTAGAATTTTTCGACCTTGAATTTATAAAAGTGGTCCATTAATTTTTATTTCTTTTGTAAAGTGGGAACAAGTCATCATGGTAGAAGACGACATTACAAGTGAAGTCATCCTAGAACATAACAACTTCACTCGTAACACTGCAATGATGTCTTTACATTTCATTACTGCTTCAGTTAATTAGGATGTTGGTGTCACTTAGTGACTCATGAGTAATACCATACAATTTCATTATTGATTTATTTGATTAGTCAGAGAAGTGAAGAAGAGAAAAAAAAAGTTGAAAATAATTATATTTTTACATAAATATTCTATAGTCAAAAGTTTAATGTTTTTTTTAATATATTGTCATTCTATATATTCATCGAGAGTGACAATCTTTACTGCAGTTTGTTTTCTTGGTCTACTATGGATTAAACCTGTATTTTGGAATTTTGGAAATATTAAAATTAAAAAAAATAAAGTTGTCACGTATAAGAATGACTTCACTTTTACAATTATTAGAAACCGGTTTCTAAGATGATTACTTCATTTTTTGAAAAAAATAAAAAAGAAATCGACAGAGTAGAGGACGACTTCAATTGTAATATCGTCCTCTATCCTAACGACTTACTCTTGTTTTACGAAAAAAATTTGAACGGACTCATTTTTACATATTCGAAATTAAAAAGACCTTGAAATAAAAAAAAAAAACTCCTAAATAAGAATTTGGATTATTATATATATATATATATATATATATATATATATATATAAAAGATGATTTATGTATATCCAAAACAGTAATTAATAATTGATATATGAGAATAATAAATTTATAAAATATATGATGCGATAAAACAATAAATAATAATTTTAATAAATATATATAAAATAAAAGTGTGTAGTATATTTGTCATTACTCATTTATTTTAATTTAGAGAGAAGGTTGGATTCACGTGGTAATCACACTGGATTCACGTGTCCCAACGTCTCATTGTCTGTACTTTATTTGTGGTGTCAGTCAGGACTCTCTCTCTCCAATCCTACCTTCTAACACCATGATACAAGTAAGAGTAATTAAATTAAACTATAATTAATAAAGTCAACAACTTAATTAATAGAATAAAATAAAAAAATGAAAGACTTAAAAAAAACTTAATACAGACAATTATAGTAAACACCTCAGTAACAAATCAGAGAAGGTGACAATTATTGAAGTCAACTTGTGTTTTAGTTTACTTTTTTTAGCTTATGTTTGAATTGAATAATAGGTTGTGGAAGTGAAAATAAGTAAATTTAAATGGAAAATAATGAGAAATAAAAGAAAAATTTATTTAATTTATTGTAATTTATATTATTATTATCTATGTATTTTTTATTTATTTGTTATATTTTATTTGATTTTAATTATTTAGATTTATTTGTTTAATTAATTATAAATTTAGTTTTTAAGAATAAATAATTATAAAAGTTAAGTAAAACACACTTTTACTACTCTTCTTCACATACAAGAGGAGAAAGTTGCATGACGAAATTTCTTTTTATGTTACATAATTTGTTGTCTAGTTTTTTCAACTTTTATTATATATATTTATATGTTTAAAACAAAGATAGTATTAGAATGAGGTTAAATCAATTGGCCGATATTCATTTTTTTTTTATTACGTTTGTGATACTGTTTTTAATTTAGGTCTTATAGTAAATCAAATCTTAAAAGACTTTAATTTCGGAAAAAAAAAATAGTGTGTGATTGTTTCTCGAGAATTTGATTCAATACTTGTTGAAGTATGTCTCCGTGAACTAAATAAATTTAATGTGAATTTTTGTAATATGACTAGAAACAAATTATTTTTTCAATATAAATTAAGATATTTTAATTTAAGATTTCAAATTAATAAAAGTTTATGTATAAACTATTTATAATTTGGACTAATTTTACAAAATATATCGATATCAATGAATTGAGTTTTTTATGTGAGTGTAAATTAAGAATTCATTTTAATAATTGGGATTTAGAAAGCTTGGAATATTGAAATCAAAATTTGCTTTTAATGATGTGAATGAGAGTGGTTAAGATGCAGATGGATTGAAGAAAAATGTTTGAGAAATTAAAAATGTAGAGTGGCGATAAACCAAATAAATTTAAAATGTAAATGTAAAAAAATAAATTATTAAGAATAATACAAGAATTAATCAAGAAACATGAATTAGAACAGTGATCCAAATTACTTAATCATCGTCACTTGAGTTAAGATTACCATGTCACGACGTGCTCATAATGTTTATATTGAAAATATAATGTGATACCTATTTTTTAACATAAATAACCTATTTATATTTTTTCACCATTTTTTATAGTGGAACCAAAATAAAATGCAAAGAAAATTACGTCAACTGAATTAAGTAATGGTGCTACAACCATTCCAGATAAAATCGATTGATATTTAAATAATAAAATAATAAAATAATAAAATCCTACGATTTTACATAATAATTATTACATGTTAAATTTTACACATAATCGTAACATAATAAAATTAAGGTTAAAAAAAATACTTTTTTTTCCCAATTTTTGTCAAAGTTTTTTCAAATAAGTCATAATTTTGGTTTTGTGTTCAAATAGGTCCAAATTTTCGTCAATTTTGTTCAATTGAGTCCTTTTTTTCTAACACCGTTAAAATTATTAACGGCCATGAACAGTGACTGCCACATGTTACTTCGTGATTTTTTTGAATTTTTATTTTTTTTATTTTATTTTTTTTATTTTTTTTAATGTTTTTTAATTTTTTTTAAATGTACACGTGTCAACCTAGGAATGTGTCACGCGTCACTTCGTGTTTTTTTTTATTTTTTTTTGAATTTTTTTTAAATGTTTTTTAAATTTTCTTAAATTTTTTTTAAATGTCCCGTGTCAACCCAGTAGCGTGCCACGTGTCAAAGTCAATGTTCTAAATTCAATTTGATCCATATATTTGTTATTTTTGTTCAATTTGGTCCCTATATTTGTTATTTTTGTTCAATTAGGTCCCAATTTTTGTTAACATTAACCAATTTGGTCCCTCTCCAAATTAAAACCAAATTTAATGTTTATATTAAAATTCACATTTTTTATTAAATATTTTAATATAATATATTAAAATTCACATCATTATAACTTTGATATAAAAATTAAATTTGGTCACATCTTCGATAGGGACCAAATTGGTCAATGTTAAAAAAATTAGGACCTAATTGAACAAAAATAACAAATATAGGGATCAAATTGAATATAAAATATTGACTTTGACACGTGGCACACTACTGGGTTGACACGTGGACATTTTAAAAAAATTCAAAAATAATATAATAAAAAATCAAAAAAACCACGAAGTGACACGTGGCACGCTCTTGGGTTGACACGTGTACATTTAAAAAATTCTTAAAAAAAAATTAAAAATAAATAAAAATAAAAAATTCAAAAAAACCACAAAGTGACGCGTGGCAGTCGTTGTTCATGGCCGTTAATGATTTAAACGGTGTTAGCAAAAAAGGACCCAATTGAACAAAATTGATAAAAATTAGGACCTATTTGAACGCAAAACCAAAATTAAGACTTATTTAAAAAAATTTGACGAAAATTGAGACCAAAAAGATATTTTAACCTAAAATTAATATGATCTTCGAACAAAATTGTGAAATCGCATTAATTTTTATTTTTTATTTTTTCGCTGCGGCACCTCTACCCAAGGTGAATATATATGTATTTAGTTAAAATAAAATCTATACTTTAATTAAAATTAATATAAGCCAGAATACAACCGATTAAAAATAAATATAATTAAAATTCACCTTTTTTTTAATTAAAAATTTACTTTATCAGTATTATGAGTTATAATATCACTCAAAATTCACATGGAATGAATTTCGATTAAAATGAAATTCAGTAAACCTAATAAATAGAATTTTAATTAAAATAATTCAAATTAAATTAAAAATATTAATAAAATATTAACATAAAAATTGATTTTATGTTAAAAGTAATATTTTTATTGTATGTACCTAATCGGTACTGTTTTAGTATGGAACTAGACAATCTTAAAAATTCTTTGTGTCGATCTTTTTTCTGTTTCTCTTCGGACTCTACCTGGATCTGCTCACTGCGTGAACCCTGAGGGTGGGGTACCTGCAGGCACTTTGACGCTCAAGTCAAATAGTGATTCGATATGAGAGTATGTAGCAAAGTTAGAAAAGCAAACCTCTTTGTTACTAGACCCCAATTTATAATGTTCACTTGGTAGACCTGTTATTATTATTTGCGGGTCGTTCATATTATCAACTCTTTCCTTTCTCACTAAGATTGCACGCGTTAGTTCTTTCCTTATTGATTGAGATTACTCGTTTGCATATTGTCAAGGATAAGCTCTTTCCTTATTGATTGGGATTACTCGTCTGTACCTTGTAAAGGATAAGCTCTTTCTTTATTGACTTAGATTGCTCGTGTGTACCTTGTAAAGGATAAGCTCTTGCCTTATTTAATGAGATTATGCGTTGTTCCTTTGTACCTCTGCAAATCAGTCCCCTTTTTCCATCCATCACAATTTAGGCCAGGATATACACGGCCAAATGGGTTGAGATATACCCGGGCTTCTTGCCTTGCCAATGCCCTTATGGTGCTTTGTTGGACCGTTGTGTTTTATTGGACTGTTGTGCTTAATTGGGTTGCAAAGAGACTACCTTTCAGCATTCCCCACCAGACCGAGATGTGGCCAGCCACTACCTGGGTCGGGATGATGCCGGCCATGTACGCATCCTGGTTGGGTCGGGATGACACCGACCTACATCTACATTGTAAAAGATAAAAACTACCATCTTGTTACAATTCCAAAATTTATGATTTTATAAACTTCCACTATCCTAATAGCTTTGGTTAAGTTAAAAAAAAATTTATATATATATATATATATATATATATATATATATATATATATATAACAAGAAGGTGTGATGCATTACTAATTCTTTAAATGAATCAGCAAATCTCTTAATGCATGAAATTTTTTTTGTTATCCATAGATATTCATACATCCCAACCATTAACTTGGTAAACCATCACAACTTGTTTTGTAATTGAATACAAATTTGTTAAAATAGTCATATGATCCGATTTAACTCACTATTAATTAATTATTTAGTGAGCTAACTTAACCTGATTCCTATTAGTGAGCTTAAAAAATTTGAATCTGATTCGGTCCATCATGGATTAGTGGGTTAAATATGTTGCTTTAATTAAAAAAATTACAATTTGTTTTCTTCGTTTCAATAAAAGTTATATTATAATTATGATTAAAATCTAAGTAAACTTTAATACAAACCAAATACAATGGAATAAGAGAGGAGGAACAAACGATGTTGTCTCTCTGCTTCGAATCAACAAGAATTAGAGAGAAAAACATTTAAAATTTTTATTTTTTAATATAGTTTTATATTTAAAATTTATAGATGGATAAGTCAACTTAAATCACTAGGAATTCAACCTGAGTAAGCTGGATTTTTAATGGGTCGAATCCATTTTTACCCTACTAAAATTTATAAATTTATAATTTTTTTTAATCCAATTCTGAACATCAGATATACCGGATTTATTTGCATATTATTTCTCAAAAATTCATTAATTATTTCAAATAGAGGAATTTTAATTTTACCCAACAAGGAAGAGGAATTTTGGTTTAGAAACTATTTTGATATTTTTAAAGCGGTGACATACTATACAAACTCATCATAGTTAGAGAAGATATTTTCTAAAAAAAAGGTTTTAGAAGCATTAATTTATAGATAAGTAAAAATAAAACTCATTTATCATTATAACTAAATTGTAAATTTATTATTATTTTTTAGTAATTCACTATAATTGTATTATTGTTAAGAAAGTGCAACAGCAATAATAATAATAATAATAATAATAATAATAATAATAATAATAAAATTTAATTTCAAAAAATATATTCATGGGAACCATATTACAAAAAATTATTGAGTCATTGAGATTTTATGTTGACAATTATCAAGTAAAAGCCATATAACTTATATGGGAAAATATTCGAATAAATTTCATCATATGAGTAATTTCTGTACTTTATCTGGAAGACTGTAAATTGATTATGATTATTGCATCGATTTTATGTTTACACGTATAGAACTTGTGCACAATCTTCAAAATAAATAACATTTAAAAATTTTAACGTTAAACTTTAAATATAAAACAATCTACTCTCATCGTTTCATTTCAACTCGAAAAATGTATATTTCATTGATATCTATGTATATATCCTTCTCTCTATTTATATTACCTTTTACTGAACCATTCTTACGCATAGAATGTCCGAAAATTTTATTAGGACCGGGATTTATTTACACTTCAAAAATTTATCACTTTATGGCCTATTTTATTACTTTTTATATTCAATAATTTAATTTATATTTGAATTAAATAACGTAATTTAATATGCTATTATTGTTTATTATTATAAAGATGTAAAAACAAAAGTTGTGTAAAAGATTTTATTCCATTTTACTGTTTTCAATACTGCAGCAATTATTTCTTCTTTCATCCCCTCACACAAAACAAAGACAACTCTACGAAACATAACAAAAAGAAAAACATTAAAAAAAAACTAAGCAAAAGTATTTCTGTTTCTTTTCCCTGTTTTCCCTTTAACCAACCGTGTCACAAAACTCAAACATCTTTTCGGCCTAAAATTTCAAACAGCATATATATTTTAAGTTGTAAAAACAGTATAGTGGACCCGCCAAATTGCGGCTGAAAATCAGAAAATATCAAGAGGAAGCAAAACAATCTCAATGACACATGTGGATGTTTTTTTATCCCGCAAATCACGCACAACAGACCCAGTATTCAAGTTTGATAAAAGAAATTTTAAGTGATATTACTTGAACTGGGTCAAATTATCTATTCTATGCAGTTAAAAGAAGAGGGAGGGGCATAATGTTACGTACATAGAAATCTTTTAAGATTCCAGTCTAAAGGATCTAGCGAAATCTCAAGGCGCGCTTCCTTCAAAGCAAAACTTCCTAACTTCCAGGGAATCATATCAATTTAGTATTTCTTCTTTCAAGCACATAGCTACAATTTGCTTCAATTGTAGAAGTTTCCCTCTCGCCTTCTGCATCCATTTAACAGGATGGTTAACAATGTTGTAAACAAATGAAAATGAATAAGGAAAAGGAAATATAAACAGAACGACTAATGGCAGCTGAACCAGCAGCATATCACGTTCACATCCTAAATTCAATGAAGCAAAACAAGGATCTTATCAACCTCTTATTTTCTCTGCCGTCCCTCTCTTTCACGTCATTTTCATCCTATCCCCCCTTTATCATCACATGCATCATATTTATTTATCATGTTCTGTCTCTACCTTTTTTTTTTTTCTTTCTCTACTTTTAACATCAATTTACCACATATTTAGGCGGACAACGTTATGCAAGAATAACTTAACGCAATAGTATGGTACAACACATCATTACACGAGTAATTTGAGAATCATGCGACTGATTCATGACTAATTACGAACTCATACTATTAGAAGAGGAAAACCTAGTGCTAACGGATGAAGCAACTACTTGTAACAAATACTTACCTCCTGGGTGACTCTGATTTTCCTTTGAGCGTCATCAAGTTGGATCTGCATTGCTTCTTCAACTTGCGACAGAAGCTTCTTGTGTGCTACTCCTATACACAAAGAAATTTAAAATAAGGCCACAACCAACATGATACTTCCAATAATACAAATGTAATCCTTTTTTCTTTTATTAGCAAGAGACTAGATCTAAGAGCTCTCCCGAGCTTTAAACCCCTATCGAGCTAACCACAAGGTGGTTGCTCAAGCAGCTTTCTTTCCAAATTATCATAGATGTAATTGTCCACGACTTTTGTTGCATAATGCATCGAGATGAAAACACTTGCGGCGCTAAAACATTGACACTGTCTTCACGTAATTAAAATTGTAAAACACAATGATTAACGGAAATGATACAGAAAATGAAATAAATATGCGCAAACTGTATCATGTCTCTGGCGATTTGAAATTTATACCTTTATTTGCTCAAAAAGGGGGAAGAAATATGAAAGAATTGCACTACTCCCCTGATTCTCAAACTCTAGTAGTCATAAATACCAATTAGTTACTCTTTTTTCATATTATACTAAATTGAACATGAGCCTTGAGCTGATATTTATAGATATATTGCACTTAAAAACCAAAGGGCGTATCCAAAACCAAAGGACGTCTTTTGCATTGGATTAGATTAATTATCTGGGAAAACTGCTTTTGAAAAAAAATACTACAAAATTTAAATTATAACTTATTTTAAACATAAAATAAGTTAATACAAATACTATGTTTTCATACTTTGCTTTTCCATGGCTCTCTTGATCTCTATCTGATCTGCTTCAAGATCTTCAACAGTGCTTCGGCAATCCTGTAGATGCTGATTAACCTCTTCCTTGAATCTATCGTATATTAACCTCAACTGTTGCTGTTGGTCTACGTTTTGTTAAAGGAAGAGAAGGTTAAAAAAGCTAGGGAGGATGAAAGAGCAAACATCTCCGAACAAAGTAACAAAGTCGTGAGACAAGAAAATGCCACAAAAGAAAAGAAAATATGAGGAAAACGATGAATATAAAATTCAGAGGTGGTGATAGGTAAGTCATTTGTAGAAAATATAAATGCAAGATCTAGCGCAAGAACGCTTTCAGTAGAACCATACCATTCTTTTGTCTAGCCCTTTTATAATTCCTCGTGACAAATAATTTTAGGACTGCCATCATAGCTATTGCTCTCGTATATTTGTACAAATAAATATATGTTTTCAAATCAAACTTTCTTCTGGACTAGGAGTAACAGTTGTTATAGTACAACGATAACATGATCATGTATTACAGAAATTTAAAGTAATTTTGCCGATAACAATATGAATTCCTGGAATTAGTCTAGAGGGATACAACCTATTGACTTCTAACTTATGGGTATCAAATTAGTATATTGCATCTATTATTTTGAAGAACATAAACGAGAAAAATTTGCATCTATTAATTTTTAGACCCAAAAATGTATGCATAAAACCAAATAGAATGTCAACCGAAGCATAACGGATGAAAAGAACAAACAGTGTTAAACCCTCAAACAGTATTTTAATGTTCATCAAAAGAGACAAACATAACCCAAGCACATGACGTAGAAGTTGAAAACCTGAGATCCATTTCTAGGAGAAAAATGTAGATAATAATTACAATAGTAAAACTAAAAAATATTAACATATTAAACATTGAACTTAAATTTTATTACCTTCAAATCTAGTTTCCAGCCGTTTTCTCTTTGATTTACTGAGACTTGTAAGCTTTCCCCTGAAACATTTTTTCAAGAAAACACAAAAGTGTAAGATATCGATCGGAAGCTTGAGAAATCATCAGTCTAATACACCTACATGTCCGTCTGGATTTGGGAATGAACATTCTGCAGCTGCAGATGTATTTCTTCAGCAACAGACTTCAAAATTTCTGAGGATTTCTGACTTGTCATCGACTTAAGTTTGCTCTGAAGTTTGCCCAATTCCAAGGCTAACAGTTCAACAGCTCTATCCAATTGAGAAGAATCATACAGTTAAAAGATTATGCAAGCATGAGTTGCAATTTATATTGTTCGGGTGGACTCATTAATCAGTTTTTCATGAAAAAAGATAAAACACCTTGCAAACCCATCTTGATTCTGCTCAGAAGCTTCACCAATCCAATCACTGTCTCCTGTACCTAATAATTTGTGTAAATTTTAGTATAAAAGTGCATATATCTTTATAGGATATTCAGATATAAATATTGAGTACTAAATGAATTTACTACCTTTTGAAGACGCTGAAGCTGGGCTCCCATTGTTAAATTTACTGCTTTCATTCTTGCACAGCCTCTTCATTGGATGAAGAGCAAAACTTTTCCTCTCTGAAGCATGTCTTACTCTCGAACCTTCACTAACATAATTTAGATACAACTAAGATATGGCTCTGCTTCGAAAGGACACAACAGTATACAAGGGAGAAAAAACACAGAATTTTCGATAACAGTTTGTGCAGCTGGAGTAAAACCAGCACGTGCATCGGATAACTAATAGTAATATAGAGTTTTTATTGGGCAGGTAATGCAAATTCCACCAACAATTATATGTGATGCACTTTAATCATTGATGGCATATCAAGTCCAATGAATTTGTTTCATTCCTCATAACTGTTATCAATCTACTGGAAGAGCCATCAACAATCACTCTACCAGTGGATCCATCCCCCTCCCCCTTATCTTTTTGCTTTGGTTTGGTAGATGATCCTTTCAAAAATAAGGACTAAACAAACAGCCGTAAGAAGCTAACAAGACCAGTGGACATAAAAGGCCACCCGAACACTGTATTAGTCCTAGATCAGACGTTAAGAAGAACTAGGTACACGCTATACACGGTAAAGACCTCGGGAAATTACACATTATAATTTTCTTCCAAGTGAGAAATTTTTACAGCATACTTTACATGTAGCTGCCCTACTTGTGGGAATCTTCTATTTTTCTTGTGGATGATGCTGTTTTCTACCAAGCTAGTAACTTCTATGCATTTGCATTACATTAAGAACCAACCATGTAAGAATATTTCTTTGGTGTTTTTCCTATGAAAACACATGCTGCTAAAACGAGTGAGTTGAAATCTAGAAGAAAATATCGATGGAAACAGAAGAAAATGGGATATAAATCAGTCCAATGAAAGAAACATGCTCATTATTTCCAGGGCTTTAAGTGAGTATAAATTACAAAAGGATTATTTAGTTTCTGTGTCCATGTGTGCTTAATCCAATTTGACCTAGTTTTAAGATGGGATTTATACTAAAATCAGCCTTTGAAAATAGGTACTGCTGATTCTGTAAGATCTCCCGCAAATTTAATTCAGAATATGCAAAAAAGATTATTGTATATATCATTATTTAATGTATAACACAAACCTTCAAGATATCTTTGAAAGTTTAACTCTTCGGATGATGAATCAGATAAACCACCCTGCTCTTTTTTCTCTGACTCAGAAGATTTATCTTTTCTGGGAATAAAAGACTTGATCTCTTCCATATCCTGAAATCTAATAAGGAATGGCAAAAAACAGAGACACTACATTTCCAGTTCAGTTCCAAAACAGTCAAAGTTATCAACTTGAGTCCTGTGGTGTAATAAGGATACAGAAGATTGAATTTGTTCTCCAAGCCCGTTGATGTTGAAGTCTGGCTCCGAAGCCTGGAGATTTCTTAAACTATGAATGCTTCCCAGAGAAAATGTTCTTTCAGTTGATGCTGGACTACTTACATCATTTTCCTTTCGGCCTGTATTTGGTGTTGAGTCAGGAGAAAAACTTAAAATCGGTGTCTTAAGTTGAAATGTAGGACTTGAAAAATCATCTTGTAGCTTAGAAGCAACATTCTGAGATACTGGGTTACTTCTATATTCTTGCTGGTTTTCATTTTCTGAGACCTCAAGTTCTCCATACTGATCTGTATTTACAATTGTTGGCTCGTAAAATTCTTTTTCTTGGTTTATTTTCTCTGCCTGAGGGCATTTTGTCTGATATTCAGGTAAGCAACCAATAAACCCGCCTGCTATCTTCCCAAGTGAAAATGTTGTCTGGTCATGCAGCGGTAGATCAGTCTTCGAAGTGTGTTGATGAAGTTTATCTGCGGTGTCACATTCAATGACGCTGATCTTATTTTTCCCAATTGTGGAATTCTTTTTTTGATTCTTTTTCCTCAAGGAACCGTCATCAGGAAATTCATCTGGCCTCCCAATCCGTTCTTCTTTAAAAGAGAATATACTTTTTTCTCCTTGCTTCTCAGTCTTTTTTGAAGATGGGCCACTTTTACCTTTTCCCGATTGTTTTTTGGAAGACGTTTTTTTTCTGCTCCAAGAACGAGTTACTGGCCTCTTAAGAGCGTGATCAGGATTTTCAGAATCAGTTTCTATAGTATCCGAATTTTGTATGGTCTTAGCACATGTGTTTTGCTCCTGGTTCGAACGCTGCTCAGGCGGCAAACTTTCCTCGTCCTTGTTACGTACGGGAGAATCTGAATGCCGACTCTTGTTAGAAGAAGTGGTCCCTAATATTTGGCAAAGCTTCATCCTCAAAGTCTCGGTTCTGTTTTCTGTTCTATTTACTTTGTCCTCTGGGTCGGTTTTCTCAGACTCGAAGACTTGTTGTGCAGTGGCAAATGTAAATTCCTTTACTTTGTCAGTGGGCTCGTCCTTCCTTCCCTTTATTCTGGCAGCGTCCGTATCAAACTTTTTATAATTATTAGAAGTTAAAATTGATGTCTGATATGAGAAAAGCTGAACTGAATGTTTCCCAGGTCCACGCTCTATTCCACTTGGCTCGTACCCGCCACCTGGAGAGACTAGTAAACTAGAGGCTTGGTTGGCTTGAAGAATGGACTCAGAAATCGGTGTTCTTTGGTAAGCGGATTTGGAGATCCAAGAACACTTCAGCTCCGGTGGACCTCCAGAATGCTTTATATTAAAGGAAGGTGTTACACCTTTAACTTCATTTTTTTCTCCAGGGAAATTTCCCACAATAGAGATTTCCCTTTCTGTATTTGGCACGACAATCCCGTCCCCCATCGTGAGTCCATTTCTTGTGCTAGTTTTTGAATCTACCATTACTCCTATAGAAATTTTCCTTGTCTGGCTGGACGAACGAATATTGCTGCCAAAACTCCTACAATCACTCGTCTGCTCCTGAATACATAGTTCAAATCTATGAGTACAGAAACATAACCGCAATTATAATTGGTTGTAGTCAGTAACATCAGACAGAGCTCTGGAAAATAACAGACAGTTTATTTATATTGCCTGGTCCTTCTAATAAGAACTTTAAGGGTAGTTTGTCTTTACTGCTATTTGTCTAGAATCTCTTCCTAATTGTCTACTGCGATAATTGCCTTTTTTACATAACATCCTCAGAATCTGAATAATAGAAACTACACTACAAATTGATAACAAATTTAATATCTCTAACTAAATTGAATTTCTTGATTCTTATGACGTAGCCATCAGCGTCTTGTGCACAGAAGAAAAGGTAGCACTAAACACTGCGAAAAAAATGTCAAAAACGCTAAAGTTGCAATTGCATCAGAACAAGTATCAAGCACAAACTAGCTTGAACAATTCACAGTGGGCAAGCCTAAGCTAACAAATCAGTCATCTAATGACAACGTTTCATACCAATTAGAAATTAATTAACGAAAAGAGCACACCAATAGTGACCAAACTTAGTCAAATCAGAAAATTCGCCAAATCAAGGTTGTAACCACTTACATCATGCAAAACTGGACGCGCTCCAATATCCATTCGCAGTTGCTACTTTAGCAAAGCTGATACCTCAGTAACTCACCTGAAAAAAGTAACAACAAAACCAAATAAAGTGAAAAGTTGCAATTTAAGCTAAGCAAGGGCGTCATTAACTAACTTGAAAAAAAGTAAGAAAGAACATAACCAACTAAAATGAATAGAACAAACCCACACAAAACCCGGTACAATTTTCAGAAAAAGTATGAGAGAAACCCATTGCTCATGAAGCGAAACATAAAGAAACCACCAGTCTCAAAAGTTCCTTGTAATCCCAACAGCCAAACAGAGAGGAAATAGCAACCTCGAAACTCAAGAAAGAGAAGCATGCAAATCGTTCGAGTACCTGAGAGGAAACCCTCGAAAAAGAGGAATTGGAGAATTCGGAATCAGAACGTAGAAACGATCTCAACAATCGAAAGGAGACAAGGCTGTAGTGTAAATTTAATCTGAATCAAAACAATGTCGAAGGAGTAATATAGATTATAGATTTGCGCGTTGCAGAAAAAGAAAAACACTTACAGTACTATAAAATGGATTTAATGAATGTGAATTTGATTTGCTGAAATGCAAAAGTGGAATCAAAACCAAAGAGAAAGGGCGGGAAAAGTCTGTGAGTTTAACCGTCCTCCGAGTTCGCATGATTCGCATTCCGCGTGACTATTTAAAGAAAAAAAAAAAAAAAAAAAAAAAAAAATATAAATATAATTTAATATTATATATTATTTATTTTTTTTTTTTTTT
>Ga0214542_1005787_pt1:0-10000 | contig 23185 bp, 9 predicted proteins | sample CNSS1metaG_FD_160096 | JGI IMG/M metagenome (GOLD analysis project Ga0214542, IMG submission 160096) | Root nodule microbial communities from cowpea collected in UCLA plant growth center, Los Angeles, California, USA - CNSS1 | ecosystem: Host-associated > Plants > Roots > Nodule | place...
TAAGCTCACCCTATCTGCGTGTGTGTGGCGATGATCGTGTACGCGGTACACGGGAACAGATGTTGGTGATGCAGGTGGCTCTGGTGCAGCTTAGTCGCGGAGAGGGGATTGACTTGGGGAACTTTTACATGTATCTCTTTGTTTTTGAAAACATTTGTAAACCCGGAGGGGTGACTTGATAGCATTGTGGTTTTAATTATGTAATGAACGTTCTAAAATTTATCCGCTCATTTAATAAAGTTTTAAATTTTCCCGCGTTTTGGGAAAATGAGGTATTATTAATCGCGCTGTTTTATTTATTCCATTTAATTATTTATAAATTCATAATATCCTGACGGAATGTTACGATCTTAGTAAATCATAATTCAAAAGTATTAGCACAAAACATAAAATAGAATGAACAATAAATTAAAAAAGGCGATTTTTTTTATATAAGATGATAAAATAGTTTGAATAAAGCAATTAAAGAAGCAAATTGCTCTACTTCATTCACAATTGAGTTCTTCATCGATCATCATATCATTCAATTTCTGAATGGAATAAAATTAATCAAACAAGTGTTAATAAATTTATTAAGTATTTCACACATCTTCAAGCCTCGATATTTGAGATTTTTATTTTTCTACCTCTTGAATTAAGTAAACATAAGAGTATTATTATTATTATTAAGCAAATTAATAATAACTGATTAAAAAATATGATTGAATTATCAACAAATGTTCCAAAACATTTCCAATAGTAGAAATTAGAATTAAAAAAACACATATGATATAGCCACACTCTATTATTGAAAATGAAGAACAAACTTAAATTGTAAAAAAACTTCAGAATTCACTGTGAAATCACAAGAGAATCAACGTAAAAAGGTTTAGACTTTCATGCAGAAGACAAATAATTACAAATAAGAAAATAGCAACAGTGGTGTGGAATATGTTGATATTGAAGAAAGCCTACATGATTTCAAGAGATTATGAAAGATGTTAATGAAGATTTAATGCTTAGTTAATGGCTTTATATTTTTTAGTCTTTCACTTATAGTACTTGTTAGAACTCTAAAACAAAACCCACAACCTATAATAATGTGCTAAAAAATTACTTAAATGTTTTCTGAAAACTAAAATAAAGTGAAAAAAAGGAATTGGCATTTTTTGATTACATACTATATTAATTTGGTCTTTAGAGGTTGCAAGAAGCATAATCAATTATACAGAGAAATAATCGATTAAAACAAAGATTTTTTTTCAGGTTTTAATGTTCCCAGTAAAATAATTGATTAGGATACTTTTACAACCAATTAAATCAACTTCTGCAATTAACGAGGAGTGTGTATAAGGTGTAATAATAAATTATTTTAAAGAGACAATGCAAAAAAATTTCAAAATCATGTTAAGATAATTAGTTATTGGCTGGTATAATCAAATATATACATCAATAGCCATTTTCGAATTGGATTTTTGTCTCTTTAAGTAGAGAATCAATTTCAATATTTTAGATAACTTTTTCAATGATTAGAAGTGATTTGTACTTACCTTTCTAAATGCAATTTACAAGTGCTCTACCAAGCTTTCTAAATCATTCAAAGGTTGTATTGTGTGAAAGAGTTGTAAGTGTGCTTCTATTGTATTAAATTCTTTTCAATTTTGTTTTTCTGGAAGTTTTTCCTAGTTTGTTTTTATGTTGTTATTTGTGGGGCATTCTGGTAGGATTTTTTTGGGTTATTTAATAGTGTTGATAAGGCTACACGTTTTTTTGGATACCTAAAGAGTGAATAAGGTCAAGATCCCTTGAAGTGGTCCCATAGTACATAGGTAGAGATCCTCTTTGGAATCTAGCGTATTGATATCCTCTAGTGTATTTTAGCTATTAATAAATTATTACACAATTTATTCAATTAAGCTTGTTCGTCATTATTTATGAAAATAACTTGAATTGATTAAAAAATATTCTAATCGATTATGTTATGTAAAACTTGAAAACATGTAAATGCTTTCTTTTAATATGTTATTTACCTGAATAATTAATTATTTTATTCTTAGAACATCTCAAGAACAAACTAATAGGTTATCTAAAGCTTTAATCAATTAAAAATGTCGAGTTTCTTTTTAAAGACATGTTAGACATCATTGTTGTGTATGGTATGGCACCACTAGTGGTATAAAGATGGATATTTGTCCAAGATCTCAAATAATGTCTAAAGGCTCCCTACAAAAGAAGCAATTGCAGCGCATAAAAAGATGAAAATGATATGTTTGATGTATTCTAATTTATTTCCCATGTTGGAACAACTGACTCTAAAAAAAGTATTGAATAGAGAGCTATGATTTGTTTGACAACAATTAGGCAAATAGTCTAGTAGATAAACAAAATCAATAATATAAAAAAAAGTTATACAGGTTCATTAAAATTCATATGCTACATCCAGTTATCCCTTACAACAACTTCTTTAGAGGTTTCATTAATTAATTAAATTATTACAAACAAGTATACAAACCACTCTTGGTTACAACGACTAGACAAATCATTCCTAGTTATCACAATTTATTTGACCCTAAGATTAAGACCCAAAGTATGTAACAAAAAATTCTAAAGAGAAAACATTTGGGCTCACTAGGTTGCTTCATTTAGTGAAGTATTACAAGATTTCAGTCATCCATAAATAACACTTAGAAGTTTACAAATACTAGAAAATGTTAAGACCAGATGAACCTTTTTAGATGAAAGTGTTTTGATGATAACAAAACAACAGACAATACATGATAGATAAATCAAATCATTAGACAATATAAGATACAATTTTAAAATACATAAATTAGACGATAAAAGGAAGGATCACAAACAATATTTATTATGAAGTGTTTTAACATTTCATATTACAGTAGAAGTAGCTAATAAAATTATATGATACACTTTACAAATAAGAAAAATATTTGTTCTATATTATCTTTAGTCTAGCATGTGTTCGTTCAAGGTGAAGCATATATAGTAACACTCATCAGACGAATGAAAATGAGTTTATTAGACAACTACATTCCACCAACATTGCATTCATTAGACACAACATTCATTATATGCTTTCAAATGTCTTCATTATATTTTGGATAAGTTATTTCTATCTTCTTATTTATCTTTTAATATTAACTTAGTCTTAATATTATTTGAAAGTGATATTAAATTATTTGAATCATTTGATTTGATTATTTTTATCAAGTAACAATGTCTAAAATTATCTCTTGATAATTATACTCTAAAGTAGAAATATTTTTAATCAAATAGTCATGCAATATGCAAATATAGAAACATTTTATGTGACTGATAATTAAATTGACATTGATTGATATTGTATGAACCAAGGGAAATGGAGTTATCTAATGGAGGATTAGATGAGAAGGTGCTTTGAAGGAAGTAGACAAGCTTGGGTTTGTGTGTGAGCATTGGATGTTGTGAGTGTTAGACGTTGTGAGCATTAAACACTAAATGTTGTTGTGCACTGAATTGTTTTAATGCATGTTGGTCGTGTGGCGTAGGTGGTTTGCTTATGCATAAGGGTTGTTAGTGGAGCAATGAGTTAGGAATAAGAGGGAAGTGTTCATGAGAGATTTTAGAAGCTAAATACCTACAACTCTATGATTGGTATGTTTTACTATAAGCATGCTTAAGTGAAAATCTTTGACATTGAATTGCACTATTCAACAACTATAATTCTCTCTAAAATAGTGTTCTTACAATCCTCTCTCGCTTATCTCTAGTGTTGTTAGTGGTGTGCTTTTTTGATTCAAGATCAAAAAGTAGTTGTATTTTTGTGGAGAGAAGAGTTTTCATCTGAACCGATTGGAAGTGGAATCGAGTAAGTCCAACTCCAACTCTTCTCTATTGGTGGATTTGGGTGTGGGAAATGCTTGCATGTGGTTGGGACATGCTTGCATGTGTTTTTTGTAGGGTGAGAATGAGTCTTTGGGCAGAAAGGTCTTGTTTGTGTGCTCAGACTTTTGATCATAGGTGTTTCATTGTGTTAATAAGTTTGTGGAGTTGTACTCGCGTGGTTGTATGGTTATAGAAAGTTCAAAGTTCTTGTTAGGTAAAGGAATCTAACTGATTGATTGATTGTTTACATGTTTGATAGTTGTATGATTATTTTATGATGAGATGAATGCCTAGGAACATGATGTTTAGTGGGGCTGATGAGATGAACCATATGTTGTGAGTAGTTTAGTTGTGTTTATACATGTATGTGCATGGATGATGCATGTTGGATGATGTGTGGTTGTCATGTTTCTAGACATATGTGTGTCATGTGTTGTTGACTTCATGTAACAATGATGGCTTTGGGTAGTTCTAGTCAAAACTCGTAGGTGGTGAGGTTTTGAAAGGAATACCAGAGTGGTAAATTCCAATTACTATAGTAGATAATGATTGAGGTAATTAAGAATAGATGATGATATCACTAGACGAGTTCAAAATTATGAAAAGGAACATAGTAGGGTTTAAAATCATTGGGCTAAGTTATAACATAATGAATAATTTCAAACCATAGTGTTAAGATGCATAAGACAATTACACATTAGACAACCAGAGCATTAAGCGACTTGTGGCATTAGACAACTAGTATGTTAGACAACTAAGTGTATGAGACAACCACTTAGATTAGACAAAGTAGTCGTCTAATGTGTTGTGGGATAAACCACTATTAGACGATTTGTTGAGGTCATTTACTACGTTCATTATGTGATGAGGAACATTCAACAACCTTATGTGTGAGAAGTTTTGAAGTTGAGCTAATGGAGAAAGGTTAAGTAGATCCATGGTAGGAGGCCAAAATCTACCATGAATATAAAGTTACTTATGTGAGTATGTTATGGGAGGTTGTATAGAGCCTAGCGTGACCAAAACTAATGATGTGTTTAAGCAAAAACTAGGTAGTGCATGATGCAGCCAAAACTACGGATGTGCTTGATTGGATGGCTTAAGGGCACCATAATGAGGATTTGAGGGAATGTAGACATATGTAGCGTCTATAGTTGTGAAAGGTCTTGTAGAGACTTGACTGGTAGTCATAAATCTACTATGTGTGCATGCATAGTTGTTGCATTGTTATGGCTACAAAGGTAGTTGTCTTGAGTGACTATTAGTGTAATGGAATAAAGAGCATAAGATGAAGTTTACAAAAAGGGTTATTTTGACTATAGTAGTTGCTTAGCACCAAATCGAGAAAGTTAGATATGTGTTGAGAGTCAATGACGATTCTTGTGGCGTAATCATAGGTATGAAAAAGTATTGTCTTGACTTGTCATGTGGAATTTACCTTGTCAGAAGGGGAATTGGGTTGTTGGCTCTCTCAATTTTGGTCTAACAAATTCATGGGTAAGGTTGTTACTTCCTAAATCTTGTTACGTAGATGTGCTTCTGGTAGGTGCAAGATCCTAGTTGTCTATTCCTATGCTCTTAGTCTTGTAGAAGCGAGTCTCATATGTTTTGTGAGCATGGTATGAGAAGATGTTGTAATTCACGATGAATGGTTGTTTGTGATATTTAAAGTCACATAAGATTTTGCATGATAAATGTATGATGGTGATGTTATATGTTGTATGTATGGTTGTTATGATGCATGTTGTTTCAAATATTAGTTTACCCTTGCTTTTGAGGTTTGTGGTTTTCACCTACAATGATTGTGTTGGTGTGCATGAGTAGAAGGAACAATAGGTGATTAGGATGTTTCATAGAAGAGATAGTAGTCGAAGACTCTTTTAGAATAGTTAAAAATTTTGTATACAAGTTTAAGCTTATTCCTCTTAAGTATTCGATGTATAAAGCACATGACTATTTTTGTAAAAGTTTCTTGTATTACGAGAAATGAATGTAAAGGTGTATGTCAAATTTTATTATTTTGTGATACTCTGATCTATAATTGCTAGACGATGCATTTGCCTTAACTAGACTAGAAACGTCTAATGGGCTATAAGTCAGTCTCATAATCTATTGAACTACTTATGTTAGACGTCAGGCAAGAAGTTTGGAAAGGGTAATTGTGACACCTAGTTTCGGGGTGTTACATATATTAGCATTTATTACAATTCTAATGAGATATTTTAGAATATGATGCACAAGTTTCATTTATAGGTAAATTCTAAATATTCGAAAGAATAACAAAATCAAAGGATACAAAATAAAACTCTTTGGTTTAAGAAAGAAAGGAAAAGAGAAAAAGCCTCAGCGAAAGCAATTCAAAGACTTGAAGAATCAAATTTAAGAAATTATCAAGTCATTCCTTATAAAAAAAAAGTAAGAGATGTTGACCAAGTTAATCAAATTCAAAACCTTTAACGCCTATCGTCTTAGTTAAATAATACTAAGCATATAAAGTGAAATTTAAAAAAAAAAAGGTCTTGTGTGAAATACTAGGTTATATGCTTAACCATTGTAATATTCTTCACTTTGTGAGGTTTTAACCTTGAGCTAAAATTGTGCTCTTTTTCTTTGAGAGTGTTTTTCTCATCTTATTTGAGAGTTCTTACTCTCAGGAGAAATTAAGAAGGTTATACCTAGAGAGGTTGATACTATTATTTCATCACAGTTGTCATGATATGATATTCTTGGATTGATTTTTTTAGTTATAATGTTTTAGCATTGCATTGTTCTTACTAGATGCTTGATAATAAAAGTTTGGATATGATGAAAGCTTCTAACATCATTTTTTAAGGAAATTATTCACAAACAAATAATAACAACAAGATTGATTTGCAACTAATAGTGTATTGTTATTCTTTTATTTATTTTTTTAGAATATTGATTTTTTCATTTTATCTTTCAAAATATTTTTCATTATATCTTTTTTATTATCTATTTTTTATTTAATTATGAGCAAATAACTAATTTTATGTTTTTTGTTGTTAGAAGCGTGCACCAGATGGATTGATGTACTTCAATCAGCATAAAACACGCATTAAAAGCTTCATGCGAATATAATATATTTGTTTATAATACTAGATTGTCTAATGTTTCTTAACATAAAAACTTTGTTAAAGAAGCTATATTGGGATTAGACCGTCTACAAAATGCTACCTCTCCTAAACCTTCTACTCATGAACTTACCTTAAGCTTGAAATCAATTTGAAAGAACCCTTGGTAGTAGACTATTTTGTTGGGTTGAAGACTTGTGCTCTAACCAAATCATTGACCTTTTCCCTCTTAGATATTCCTCACAATGTCCATTACATGCCAACACTCTACCTAAACTAGAACTAAAGCCTCTAAAACTGAAATTCATCATCTAATTAGACATGTTCTCCTAGAGACTAGAAAACCAAACTTCCAACAATCATCAAAATATCATGGTTTTCAACTTATGTCATCCAACAACTAATTATCTCATGGTCTCTAGACTCATCCATTGTCAAAATGTAACTACAAACTCCTTTAACTATTTCATTTGTAGCTGAATCAAATTTCATAATATAATACACTTCATACCTATCAATATGTTAATTTCCTCCAATATTTTACTCCAAAACTAAGAATCCATTACACCTTCATAAAATAAAATTTGTTACATATTAAACCAAATTTCATATAAAGAAAACTACATTTTGGAACAACTAATTGGAAAGTGTGAAAACAAGTTTTGGATTACTTGATCCATATCAATTTAACTGAGTTTTTTTTTTCGAAGGGACTTCATTAAGGAGAGATTCCATAAATATGATTTGAGTCCAACCCATGAAACCACTTTCAACCTAAAACCTTAAAGCAATGAGTTTATGAGCCTTCTTTCTTATATGGTGTTTAACTATGTTATTTTTATCCATTGTGCGACTTAGACTCATACTAAGATTATCTCCAACATTCTCCCATCAAGGGTGAGTCCCTTTCATATGGAATTTGGTTATATTTCCTCTTGGTGTTCAATGACCTTTACTTAAATTATCGTTGTTTTGTTTGTAGTGTTGTTGTGTTGTTGTTGTTGTCACAACGATCTAAGCTTGATACTACTAATGGGATTTGGACTCTTATCCCATCACTTTCATATACACACCAGCTTTAAGATTAATCATAAACCATTTTTTTGATTAAGTGGCCCAAAAGTTGTTTATGAATTAATCCTACAATTTTTTTTTATAAATAGCCTTTTAGATTATACAATAGTCTAATGACATCTATAACAAGATAAATCCCACAATTATATTATGGATTATCTTATTTGAAAGAATTTTAAATAATATAATGAAAAAAATATCAAAATTAGAGTCAAGATCCTAACTATGTCATATTAAAAACTTATCTCAAAAAACAAAAACTAACATTGTTAATAAGGGCCCCACCAACTTTTTCTCATTGCGGCTACAATCGACCATGAGCCACAACCAAAGGAATGAAGCCTCTTTGCAAATAGAAAGAGAAAAAAAAGATTAAGCCATAACATAATTTTAATCAATTATGGTAGGTCAAAACGTCTTTTCACTAAAGAACACTATATAAAAAGAAAAAATCATGTTACAAAAACGATATTTTAACTCTATTTTTTACACCATCTACGTGTCATTTATAAATTTCGTTTCTCATTTTTTATTTGCATTGCTAACGTGTGATATTGGGCCCAACAACATTGTTATTTCCTTTATTTGAAAAAAAAAATCCTTGCCACAATGGAGCACTATTGGGCCCAATACTATGTAAGATCTGTGAAAATTAATTAATTAAATAACTAATTAATTAATAAATATGGGTAGTGGAAGGCTTTGTGGCATTTAATTTTGACATGTATAATGTGGAAAAGTACTAGCTTAAATGGTTGAGAGTACTTGTTTATGTGAGAAGACAGGTTCAAATTCTATGTATGCCATTTATATATTGTTTGATTTTATTATTATTTTAATAATTTGATTGATCATGTGGAGTGATAATATAATTTTGGAATTTTAAGAATTATCACGAAACATGAATTGGTTAAATGGTTGTGTATTAAGTTGGAATTGGCATGGTATTGGGTTTGAACCATGGTAGAACCAAAGTACACTTTCTTTTTGCTAAAATTAGTTTTGGCAAGAATTAATGTTTATTTTCCTGAATCATTGTATGAGATATAGTATGAAATGCATGAATCTTTCTTTTCTGTTGAATAATTGCGTTTCTAGAAAATTTCCAAAATTTAGTGCTTTCTGGGTTCCTTTGAGGAACTGTCTGGCGGTGAGCGTTGTGCCGCCAGGCGACATAAGCATATCAACCCAGTTTTTGGGTTTTTTGATGAACTGCCTGGCGGTGATGAACACCTACCAGGCTACGTGAATCATTTTTTGTTCGATTTTGATGTTTTCGTGTTCTAGGAAGATTCTGACCAGGGGGAAATCATGTTTAAATTGTTTGTGATTGGTTAGACATCATATACCCTTGAATTTCGTGGAATTAGCGGTGAAATTGGATGAAATCATATGAGCATATACTAGGGTTTGACAAATTGGGATTTTGGGAATATTAATGTTTGATGTTGGAATTGCATTGATATCATGTACAATTCGACTCTGGTTGGAGAATAGGTAATCCTAGTAGTAATAATTGACTACGGAAAGCGGGTAACAGATTAATGGAGGGTGGTTTAGAGTTAATGGACATTCGCAGGTGCAAGGAAAAGCTAAAATGTTTCCAGGCTTTTACGCACCGCTTGGCGGTACTTGCGTTTCCGCCAAGCACCAGCACAGTGGATGTTGCACTGTGTGGCTGGGATGACAGGCATTGGGTGGATTCTGTTGCAGTCCTAAATGAAACTGGAAGAATGGATTTGGTGACGTTTTTGGATAGATAATGGTAGAACTCTTATGCATGAGCTAGGGTAGTTGATTAAACTTAGGATTGATTGGATATAGTAGCAAAATGATGTGAGGAAGGTGTCGATTTGGTTAGTTAAAGGAGGACTAGAATGAATGCGGCCTAATTTGTTGTAGTATGTATTGTTCTGAGACTTAGCTTAGGCTGAGGTATAATATAGAGTAAATATGGTTGTGTGCAAGCTATG
>Ga0214542_1005787_pt1:12500-23185 | contig 23185 bp, 9 predicted proteins | sample CNSS1metaG_FD_160096 | JGI IMG/M metagenome (GOLD analysis project Ga0214542, IMG submission 160096) | Root nodule microbial communities from cowpea collected in UCLA plant growth center, Los Angeles, California, USA - CNSS1 | ecosystem: Host-associated > Plants > Roots > Nodule...
TGATAGTGAGGAGGAAAGTGAATTCTTTTGAACCTATGGTGTTGAAAACAAGATATAACATTTGGCATCATTATGGTCCCCAAACATCTATTAAAACAAGTTGTAAAGGTTTTGTACAATCAATTTTGGAATCATGAAAGGGTAGCTGATGTGATTTACCAAAAATAGAGGATTGACCAAAAAATCTTAGTAATGCATTTTATATTTCAATTTCGCATGACTTGTTGAACAAGTCATGAAGTAGTGTAGCCTAACCAAGAGTGCCATAGTTGAAAAGTACTCATTAGAGGTGTGAAAAAAGTGTAGTTAGTAGAGAAATCAAATGAAAAGGGTTGAAAGTTGTATCTTCTTAGCAAATATTAGGATGAAACCAAAAATACACCTTATTATCCTTAGCAAACTTATAATGTAGAAATGATTAAGATATATGTAGTTGTTGGGTTTTTAATAAACTTAAATGTATTAGTTGTTGTGTGTAACTAGCCGTTGTAAGAAATTAGTCGTTGTGAGTAGTTAATGAATTAGCTGTTGGAGTCTAAGTACTTAATGAGTTAAGCGTTTATAGTTGTTTTTGTCTATTTTGAGCACAATGGTCAGTAAATTGTGAGCTTATAAATTGTATTGTTAATGGCATGAATGATACAACAACAATAAAGTTGAATAAAACTTTTTCACAATAATAGAAAGCTTATTGTCTGTAGTAGCAAGAATGCGAAGGATTATAGAATTGTGTAGATCCAATGTGTGTGATGGGTATACTTGAACCATTACCTATTTTCACATATTCATCTCCTGTGTAAATAATCTACTTTATGAAGGAATTAAGATCACTTGTAACATGATGGGATGCTCCACTTTTTAGGTACCATAGTAGATCAAGAATAGTTGAAGGTACTCCAAGAATAGATGTTTATGTCTTAGAACTTGTTGTAGAAGGAAAATGAGATGTATTAGGTTGCATATTTGAATTATGATCTTGATCATACATGTTCCAACAATCTGAGGCAATGTGAGTAAGTTTTCCACATATTTAACATTGAGTTTTGTTTAGCGAAGAAGAATTCCAATTTCTGCGAAATTAGACTTAGAACCAAAGAATCCCTTATTGCAATTTTGGTTGGTGCAGGAAGAACCACCACAATTGACTTTATTCTGGAAATGAGATTTGGTAATAAGTTGTATTTGCTTGAATAACAATTTCATCAAAATTGCGGTGATGTTCAAAATGTTCTTTTTTTTATCAACTATATCTTTATTTAATGGAGCACTTAGGGTGCTCCAACCTTTATACAAAAGATATTTACATTGTTCCCTGTTTTACATACATGAAAACTAAGGATGAGAATACAAAATATTAAATTAAATCATTGATGTGCAACATTAACATTCAAGGTGTTGCTACCAGCACTTCAAATGTGCATATTAATGTAATAAAAATTGACCCAACTTTAAAGAGGAGTGTGCCAGTTGTAGAAAATGTGAATCCCATTAAGAGCTCTCTGGTTGTGCACTGCAGCAACCTATTTATTAGTTGTAGCTAGAGTTTGTTGCAATATTAGGAGTTGAAGATATTTCCTTTGATTCTATTTTATGCCAATAGCCAACAACTTTGCTTTCCCAAAACCCTCTCCTCATCCCTTTTTCCTCGCACTCACTTTCATTTGCAGAAACAAAGTAAACCTCTGGATTAAATAGCCTGAGTCAGGGGTTAGTTTTTTATCACCCTGTCTTCTATTTAGTGGCTTTGTCTTGCATTTTGATGTTCCTATTATTGCAACCAAGATGAAGATAGAGTATCCACCCAAAAACCATATACAACTATATATGTGTAATGTTTTTCTCTGTGACCACTATAATCTTGCGTTTCACACCGGTGTTTTGATGCATTGTATAGGGTCAAAGTATCAGAGTATAAGAATATAACTTTTTTTTTATTTTTACTCCTTATTAATGCCCAAAATCTGATCAATTCTGAAAATAATAGATCTAACAAAGGGATCATTCTCATCTTATAAGCCATCTTGCCATGATATGAAAGAGGAGCTCCCACAGCCAACGTATCAATAATTTTCTTTATATCATTGAGAGAGATAAACACCAGCGATCATTCTTTTTGGTGTTTTTAACTTAAGTTTCAGCTTCTTGATCTTTGTTCGAGTGTGAGACGCATAGTATATTTGAAGCTTGGACCAGATTTAAGCAGCAGAATGAAGACGCTAGAAGCCATGCAACAACAAGTTGATCTTGTTGTTCATGTTCAACAAATTTGGATTTATCGTGTTGGACATTTGATCAGAAACATTGAGAAATATTTACGGAGTAGCAGTTTCATCAAATAAGTGCAGAATAAGTCATGGTGAGAAAAAGATGCTCTTGATATCATGTAAAGTTTAAGCAGAAAAAGAAAGCTAAAAACAGAGGAAAACAAAAAAAGAAAGATGAAGAATATGATTTCAATTATCTTGAATGACACGTGGTGACAGGTGATGACACACGTGGGAACTTATGATGTGACAATATTAATATTGGGAGGCAATTTAGTATTCAAAGTTATATGCAATCTTGTTTAGTGATTGATAGAAGATTTTATATTAATCAAAGATAAAACTAAATTATTATATAAAAGAAGATAAAACTCAATTATTATATACAAATAAAAAAATTCATCTGTTTTATAAGATTAAATTAAACTTAAATTGATTATATTAAAATATTGGCTTAGAGTAGAGATTTTTGCAACATTGTTGTTTAACGGATCTCAACATGTTTGGTTCAGCCTAGCATAACTAACAATTTATTTTCAAAAGTTTTCAAAAAAATGTTAAAAGAAATAAACAATTATATTTTACAAATAAGTGAACCTAACATGAATTAAATCACTTTTCTTGAGTGTCTATACTTGGCCACCCTTGATCAGCCTGCAACTTGACAAACTCAGCCAATATCTTGATATCTTCATCTTCCAAACGGGCTCCAAATGTGCACTGACCCCGTGGCATGCACTCTTTACCAAAGCCCTGCATGGAAGTGCAAATAATAAAATATGAACAACAATGAAATACAAAATATTAAGCAAGGCATCAAGTGAAACACATTTACTGTGTGTATATATCTGTGATAGGATGAATTAGCTTGTTTCACTTTTCTTTAGCTTTCTTTAACAAATGAAACATACCCAGAATCTAAACTTAACCATTTATATACCATTTTTATGATTGAAATTAAATCCTCCAAGACATGTGAATGCATGCACACACACACACACTAAAATGTATAATGATTTCATTCTTTGAATCTACACAAGATAACTTACTGGCATTCGTCTTTTGCCATAGTAAGTGACACGATAGATTGCTTCTTCTGTATCAACTCCATTTCTGTTGAGTAACATTAGTATAATTTCAAAGATGTATCAAAATAGAGTCAGAAGTTTACTACACCTTTTGCTAGAGGCCAACAAAATGTGAATTTTAAATTCATATTTGGTGATGTTCTAAAGAACTCATTCATGAAATAGTTGGTACTCAAACGTGTATCCTTTAAAAAATTCAAAGCTTTCTTTCTCCATCATATTTTCAATTCAGCACGAGGGTGCTTAGTTTTCCTCCAATTACCTCTGTAAATCCTTTGTAAATAGAGTTGACCCCTGTAAGTTAAAATAGTGGAAAACAATAACGAAGAATGAACAAATTGAGTTGAGTCTGCAAGGACATAAGGAGATGTCATGCATGCATGCATGCATATAAGGGGATGCTCACCGGTTGTATTATGTTTCCACCTGCATCGTGACATCCAATACAAGCTTGACGAAACAATGTGGTTCCTCTCTGAATATCTACGGCTTGAGCACTTGAAACTGCAGAGTGCAAGAAAATAGACATGAAGTACAATGTTTCTTACATGTAAATATTGCCTTAGAATAGCTTACAAGTCCAGAAGTACGAGTTCTTAAGAGAAACGAAGAAAAAACAAAGTTGATCCAATAACAATAAACGGATTTCAGCCAATTGGGCACACAAATACTTAGCAAGCATGAGATGAGATGATGAATTATCGGTCTGTAAGCCTATGCCACTTTTGTTATAACTGACAATTAGCAAGGAATCAGAATTCAGAATTCAGAATTCATTCCTTGAGTGCATGTTCTTTGATCCTTAAGCAACTATGCAATTTTGCAACACTTGGTAAAAAGAGAGAAATTGAGGATCGGTGATGTGAAGTTGATGAAATGAGATGGTCACAGCGTGGCTTATGCGAGAAGGAAACCTGTTGACCAATTAAGTAGTGTGTCAAGACAACAAAATTTTGTTTATCTCAAACTAGTTCAATACAATTTCTGTGAGTACATATTCGAATTTGTCCCTGAAATACGAGTGTGATGGTTGATAAATCCCTGATTAATTTGGTGGTCAAATCACTCTGATCTTGAACAGTTTGGTCTTGGCCACTAGTTGATTCATTCAATCTTCCTCCTTTCCATTTTCTTTTCCCTTTCCCTTTCTGGTTTTTAAACTGTTTTAGACTTGCAATGTTTGCCCGTGTGCCTTCTCCTCTCTCTCATTAATTCTTTGTGCATGGCGGTGAATTCTGTAATTCTTCAATACTCATTGAATCAAGGTCCTTTGATTCTTCATTTGCCACGACATGATCAAATGCAGAGTTAAGGTTCTCAAGATCTTGTCAACAACCTGCTGCTGATCTGGATCTCCTCCTTGCATGACTTCATTCCATTCACCAGTATTTGAATTCTATTCAAATAATCTGCAGCAGATTCTAGAAGTCATAAACTTGATTTTCTTTCTCTTGTCAGCACCACCATAGGTCTTAACCAAAATATTCTCATACTTGTTTTCTTGTAGTGTGACCTTGGATATTCTTCCAAAAACAGTAACATCAATACATTGATGAATCAAGAATCGGGTATTCAATCAAGTTCCTTGAATTATTTATAATTTGCCTTATAATTGGCAGCAGCATCTATTCCTAATTCATGAAATCCCACCTTCCCCACTTCTCCGACAACTTCGAAACAGAATATCACAATTATCTTCACCCTCCAATCATCAAAATTCTTTCCTTCAAACAATGACAGATTGCTAGAAACAACATTGTCCAAACTCGCCATTTCTTTCTTTTCAAAATTCAGGTTCCTCGGTCCATGAACACAATCAACGTAGCCCTTGATACCACTTTTTTTGAGAAGAAATCACGCACACAAATAGGAAGACGAAGGAAATCACAGAAAGTTAATGTCTTGTTTTATTTTCAAATGTGCATCCTTACACACACACCTTCTCTATTCTATACAAAGAGGTGTCTTTTATATAGTATTGACTAGGACACTAACACCCTTTGAACCGTCTAACAAACTTCTGTAATTTGAATTACAGATGCTCTAAAGTTTAAAAGGTAAAACTCTCTAGTAGAAATGTAATTATTCTATCATTTAATCTGAACTAAAAAATTATCTTCAATATAACTTTCAAAGTTAATCATTATAAAAGATCAAGACACCTATCCTGCACAGTAATAGGATTACAATATAATAGGTCAGTTATATTCCTTGTTCATTGTTCTGTTATATGTATGTATCCTTCAAGAAGAATCATGCAGAAGATGTGTTTCAAGATTGATATGAATCTCTCATATTTGTACATCTCATTCAATTGGGATTCAACTCTCGATTTGTTACTTTGAGAAATCAGTCCTTTCACCTATACTCAATCCTGAAAACAATCGAATCTCTCTATGGTAGAATTGTACTAAGATACATGAATATTATGAAATCTAAATTATTTTAGGTACTGTTTCGGCAGCAACGCCCATGAATAAAAAAAAAAAAAAAAAAAAAAAAAAAAAAAAAAAAAAAAGAGTGGGTAATTGCATGTTGACAGTAATGCAGTTTGAATCAAAAGCAGAAGCACTAAAGAGGAAAGGAGTGATGAGAGAACTCACGTGGAGTGGTGCTAATTGGAGATAAGACAAGAAAAGCAGCCACAAGAGGAGGAACCATGGTTTTGAACAGCTTCACTTCTTCCCATGCAAGAATTGGCTTCTTTTCCCTCATCACATTGTCCTTTTAATCAACATTTCAATAGCAAGTGTTCTACTTCTCAGTTTCTTTTTCTGGGTTAACACATAACGGTTCAAAATCACAGAATCAAAGTGAGAGAGATAAGAGTGTTTTACCTTAATGGAGAAGATGCGAGTGTAATCAGTGGAACCAGAAATCAACGAAGCAAGTTTCATTTCGTTTGTTTTGTACCATAAGAAGGCTCGACTCGCGACTGAAACTGGATAGCGTGTCTGCAAAGGAGAGTCTGACACATATTTATTTTTTTAGGTTGGAATTTAGTCATATTTTTTTTAATTTAGTTTAATTGACTTTTCTTATCGTTGCATAATAAATAGCATTATCTCTTTGATTACTTTTACATATCTCTTCAGGATTTCTTCACATAATATAGAAAATAATTTTTTTATTCTAATAAAATAGTTGTAAAATTCTTTATTTTAGTCGTTTATATGTTTATGTAACTCAATAAATACATATGTAAAATATTTAAAATTAATGTAAGGGATAAAGGTATAATAGGAAAATGAAAATGATATTTGAACACGATTTTTAGACTTAGTTTTGACATGGTTGACGTGTCACAACACATATGTTTTTAAAATTTATTTTCATTAAATGATATTAACTCTTGCACGTGTGGACAATTTTGGAGGCAAAAGGAAAAGTGTTTTACAAAGAGAAGACAAAAGCATTGTGTTTGGTTGAGAAAGACAGAAGCGACAAGAAGAAATCGATGGGAAGACCTATTTTCGTTGTTGTCATTCATGTCCACGCCGACCGGTGGTTTGTAAGTTTCCTTTTATTGTATCACACACATTTTTCAAACCTTCATCTTCATCATTTTTGTAACCCAACCGTGATTTTTTTTTTTTTTTTTTGGCACAAAGAACCTACAATCCAAACTTCGAAATGTTTGGTTTTTGTGAGATTCACCACAAAAGTTGAAACATTGGGTTTATTTAAGGAAAATGTCATATCTTTCGACGATAGGACTCATTGCAAGCAAGGGATGCAATAGGAGTGATTGCAAGGTTAGGATAATCAAGTTTTTTGGGTGTTGTTTTTGGAATCCTTCCTTTGTCGACGTTCATTTCGTTGTGGGTTCTGTATGTAGGGAGTAGTGCTGGAATAAGTGGGAAGTTTTTCTTATTATTATGAACATCAGTAACAGTTTTTTTAATGCAAAATATGAAACTTAAGTGTTAAGACAAAATGTTTGTTGTCATCGTATCATAGGACAAAAATATTTTCATCACCACCAAATTGAAAAGCTAACTTTTTTGGATGGTGACAATGAAAAGATGCCCCTTAAAGTATGTACGAGGTATGTGGGGAGTCCTGATATATTAACTTGCGAGTTATTCTTATTATTTTGAACATTAGTTGCAGTAATTTAATGAAAAATATAAAAATGAAAAATATAAAACTTGAGAGTCAAGAGAAAATGTTCATTGTCATCATATGATAGCACAATAATATTTTCAGTACTACTAAATGTTAATTGGATGGGGAATGATGGAAAAAGGTCCCATAATTAATGAATGAGATGTGTGGGGACTAATGATGGATTAAGTGGGGAGTTACGATGAACATGATGATCTTGAGTTATGAACAACAAAAATAAATTATTTCCATGATGACTAAATTGAATAGCAGCTTATTTGGATGATGAACATTACAAATTGTCCCATAAGTAATGTAAATGGTATGTGGGAAAAAAACTTTAATGTTAATCCATCAATATTTTTTGGACATTTTTTTCCTTTAATAACTGTAACAAATGATCAAAATATTCAACATTTCTCTCCACTTAATCCATCAGTACTCCCCACATACCTCATACATAACTTATGGAACTTTTTTTCATCACCCGAATCCAAATAAGTTGTTTTTCAATTTAGTACTGATGTAAATAGTTATAGTTTCATTACATTAAACATATTGTGTTAATATTTAAGTTTGATATTTTCTATAAAATTACTGCAACTGATGTTCAAAAATGAAGAATAAATCCCAATTTAATCCAGTACGACTCTCCAAATACTTCATACATACCTTATGGGACATTTTTTCATTACCACCAGCCAAATAAGGTACTTTACAATTTGATGGTGATGGAATTAATTTTGTGTTATGGATGCATGACAACCAATGTACTATGTTAACATTTAAGTTTCATATTTTCCAATGAGTTACTACAACTAATAATCCAAACATTTACAATAACTCCCTAGCTAATCTAGCACGACTCCCCACATACCATTTACATTACTTATAGGATAATTTGTAATGTTCACCATCCAAATAAGCTGCTATTCAATTTAGTCATCATGGAAATAGTTTATTTTTGTTGTTCATAACTCAAGATCAAAATGTCCATCATAACTCCCCACTTAGTCCATCATTAGTCCCCACATACCTCATTCATTAATTATGGGACCTTTTTCCATCATCCCAATCCAATTAACATTTAGTAGTCCTGGAAATATTATTATGCTATCATATAATGACAATGAACATTTTCTCTTGACTCTCAAGTTTTATATTTTCCATTAAATTACTGCAACTAATGTTCAAAATAATAAGAATAACTCGCAAGTTAATCCAACAAGACTCTCCACATACCTCATACATTCTTTAAGGGACATTTTTTCATTACCACCATTTGTTTTTCAATTTGGTGGTGATGAAAATAGTTTTGTCCTATGATATGATGACAACGAACATTTTGTCTTAACACTTAAGTTTCATATTTTGCATTAAAAAAACTGTTAGTGATGTTCATAATAATAAGAAAAACTCCCCACTTATTCCAGCACTACTCCCCACACATATAACCCACAACGAAATGAACGTCAACGAATGAAGGATTCCAACAACACCCAAAAAAACTTGATTCTCTCAACCTTGCAGTCACTCATACCGCACTCTTGCTTGCAATGAGTCTTATCACCGAAAGATATGACATTTTCCTTAAATAAACTCAATGTTTCAACTTTTGTGGTGAATCTCACAAAAACCAAACATTTTGATGTTTGAGTTGTAGGTTCTTTGTGCCAAAAAAATAAACAAATCACGATTAGGTTACAAAACTGATGAAGATGAAAGTCTAGGAAAGGTGTGAGATACAAAAGAAGGAAATTTACAAAACCACCTGTCGGCGTGGGCATGGATGCCGCCAAAAACACTTTTCCCTTTGCCTCCAAAACTGGCCCCACATGCAAGAGTTAATATCATTTAATGAAAATAAATTTTAAAAACTTAAGTGTTGTGTCATGTCAATCATGTCAAAACTAAGTCTAAAAATCATGTTTAAATATCATTTTCGATAGGAAAATAAAGAGTAAATGTGTTTTGAAATTCTAAAGAACAACAATTTTTTCAGTATGTTGAAATATTTCTTAATTAAAAGAAAAATGATATTTTAACTCCTTTTTTACACTACCTACGCGTCATTTACTAATTGCAATTTTAAATTTCTTTTTTCATTGCACACACATGTGGCTTTTGGTGGAAAAGGTTTCCTCTTCAAAGTAGAGAAACTCATTTGAAGAACATCGAAAATCGCCGAAAAGTAGGGCAACCATTACAAGTTTTGTTATGTAGGGTTACAGTAGCACTTTCCATATCTATCTAATTCGTGTTTTTTACTTTTAATTTATTATTTATTTTATAGCAGAATTCCAAAGTAAAAAAAGATTGTCATATTTTCGGTTAGGATTATATAAGCAATTTTCATAAATTAGCCAAGTGAGTGAGATGCCCCTACCTCTCGACTTTCAAATAAAACACTTTCGCTCAACGAGAAAAAGGCACTTGCTCAACAAATAAAGTTTCCCTTGTCTCTTTGATTTCACAAATTATGCTCTCGCTCAACAAGCAAATCACTTGTCCAACTAGTCTGCACAATTCAGAAATCATATCAGATTGGTAAATTTGTTTGCTTGATTTCAAAGGGTATTTTTCTTTCCTCTCATGAGTCAAAACCAATGTTCCCAAATAAAATGTACCCCCTGAAGTCAGTTGAACAAAACTTACCAATCTCATAAGTAACTAACTATTAAACCACATATACATGTATCTACAACTACCTAAATCATCAATTCAATCAATCCACCAAAACACATTATCAAACATGCAACTTTTCACATCATACATCCAATTCAACCACTATAAATCAAATTTAAACAATGCTATATGTACCACACCTAGCCAAACTCGACCGAATAAGTAAACGATACATATATGCCAAGGCGGTCAAGTAGCCAGCCTAGGCCGAGTTGGTCTAAGCCTTACCAGATTAAACCGATAGCATAAACCGTCGAGGAAAGTAGTCGGCCTAGGCCGACTACTCCAATATACTTAGTAAAATTGAAGCCCTTTCGTGTTCAATAGGTCCTAAGGGCCTGGACTAGGGCCCAGGCCCACTTACAGCCCAAACTAAAGCCCAAGCCAGGGCCCGACCCATGGCATAACCAGACATAATTAATGCTCTATAAATACACGTGGACCCTAGTAATTAAAGGTACGCATTCATTAATCACTGATTTGACCTTTTGAGAGTTTTGACTCACTTGAGCTTCGGAGTCCCTTCTGCAGGTAACCCCTC
>Ga0214542_1005789_pt1 | contig 23182 bp, 11 predicted proteins | sample CNSS1metaG_FD_160096 | JGI IMG/M metagenome (GOLD analysis project Ga0214542, IMG submission 160096) | Root nodule microbial communities from cowpea collected in UCLA plant growth center, Los Angeles, California, USA - CNSS1 | ecosystem: Host-associated > Plants > Roots > Nodule | place: USA...
TTCGCTATTTTCCCCCCCCCCCCCCCCCCTTTTTGTTTTTTTTTTTTTCCTCCCCTTTTTTTTTTTTTTTTTTTTTTTTTTAAGTTCAAGGAATAAATTAATGAAAAATCAATGCCTTGCGTTAACCGGTAGGTTTTGTTTTGTTGGTTTCAGAAGGGAAGGTGGTTAAGCTTACGCAGGAGTCCATTCACGTTGTTGTGCTTGGCTTTTCTGCTGCGGTTATAGCAGAGAAAGACATCAGGGAAGAGTTTGTGTGGAAAATGGTGAGTCTCGTTTGGCTCTTGGTTTCAACTTGTTTTAGTGATTAATTAACTAATTAGTGTTGTTGATATGGCTAGTTGTTCGGCCATTGCAGATTAATGAGGGATTATTTAGTGTTTTTGATATGGTTTAGGGATCAACTAAATTTGTGTTTGGATGCCTGTTAATTCAATATTTAATTATTCATCTAGTTTCTGTACTCATACAATCTTTATTATTTAGTCTCTATATACATAAAAGCTACTCGTCGTAGTCTCTACATGGACATTTTTTAGTTCATTGTAGTCTTTACACACATTTTGTTTCTATGGTTTTGGATGACAGGGACTGAAACGAGTAGGTTTAGGTTTTGGGACTAAAACGTAAAGATTGCAGCTTACAGGAACATAATATGTAATTAAAGTGTTATTCAACATTGATGTGGATCAAAGGAAGCTAGAATAACTAGCTTTTGCGTGTTTCGTTCAAATTAGATAGTGTACTTATTGGAATGTGTAATTTTGAAAATTGAATCCGGACCTTCTTTAATAGTGGCAATAATTAATTTATTACTTCTTTTTGTTTTAGTGATTAATCAGTGGTGCTGATACGTTTGTGATTCCTTTTCCTCTTTGTAGAAAAAAGGACAAGAGGTGTATGCAAGCAGGTCTAACAAGCGACATGTGATAAAGGTCGGGACCATGATACGGTTTTCAGTCAAGAGGTGACATATTGTTAATTTGCTTCGGCTAAGACTAATTGTGTAGAATTTATATTCCTTGGAATTGAGTGTGACTTCAAATCTTAATGCATATTTGTATCAATAAAGACATGTCAAACTGTACCGGAATGTGTCTCTCACTCGGTAGGGGTTTACTGCAATGAAGAAACATCATACTTGCAGACTTATATGGGTAGTAATTAGGCAATAGTCATAAGTTTGCACGACTGTTTATAATTGTATGATTAGCTGTATCTGAATTTATCAGAAACTCCACAGTTTTGACATATTCATTGTACGAGAGTATGTACTTTTGTTTTCGTTTTGTTGAACGGGTTAAAGTGGGCACTGATAGCATCTTATGCATATGCAGTGGGTATCATATATTTGTTCCGTGAGTCTATGCTATTGTTTTTAGGGACATGTATTCTGAGTTTGGTTGTTTCTACAGTAGTGCAGACAATAGAAGGAGTACTGTGAAGATTTTTTTTCACAGTAATGAAATTTATTGGATCCAAATCCTGATAACCTCCTGATTATGAAATTTCTATGAATTGATGGTAATAAGACTATGAGTTGAACATTTCATCACATGATTAATTTCAATGATTTATCCTTTTGCAGTTTTGATGAAGAAATACTTCATGTTTATGGATCTCTAATTCCCGAGCACACAGGCAGCATTTATTGGTTGGACAAGAACTTAGAAGTTGTTTCCCATGCTGACAGGTTTTTCTCTTATAATGTATTTGTCCAATCATAACAATACTTTTGAAAGTATATACTTTGATAGTTGTCTTAAAAAATGTACAGGAGTGAAAAGAAGAAAAGAATTCAGCCAGAACGAATAGTGCTTGAACAAGATGTTGTGGATGGGGAACTGTCAACTTTGGACATTGCTCAAAAGAAAACAAGTGCAAAAAGGCAAAAACACTCGGAGGATTCTTGAATGTAGCATTGGAATCTTATTTTGAGTGCATTTTATCCACAGGTAAATTTTCATTTTTTAATAGTAGATTATATATCAAGTGCCTAATGCCAAGAAATTTTAGGTGGATGTCAAAGTGAGTCAATTTAGTTTACATGGGTTAGGTCACCACAGGTGAGCTAAAGATGGGTTTGCTCAGCCCTACTCACTTTATTGTGAGCCAAAAAAAATTCAACTTTGCTCTACCCACTATTCGTTGAAAGTTATGAGTCACTGAATATAAGAATATAAAAATGATGTTTTTTATTAATGGTCTTCTACATATATATAACATTGAATATTTAAATAGCTAATCAATATTAAGAGTCCTAATACCTTCAAGTTGTAATTATCTTTTTATCATGAAAACAGGTCAACACCTTATAACCTGGCTCAAACCTGTTTGACTCATGTATTAAATGAGACAATTTGATTTTGATCCATAATTTAAAACTATTCAATTTTCCAACTCAACGTGGATCAAACCCATGGTGAGCTTGGTTAACTCACTGATTGCAATTCATTCTGACACCTTTAATTTTATGGTTTATGTTCTGATGAACGTTTTCCTGCATTAAGTTTTGTACTATATAATTTTTGTTTTTGTAGTACGACAACACTTAAAAGTAGGGAGCCATGTTATGTTGAACAAATGCCAACAGTGTGCTCATTATGACACGTTACGCCTTGCAGTAGGATTCTCACCTCCTTTGGAAAGCTGTCCATTCCTTTAGCGTCTGAAATTGCAAACCTCTTGGAAGATAACGAAACAGAAGCTAAAAAATATATTTGATCTCACCAAATTATAAGGCCGTAGTGACACCATTGATGTTGCGAGCATCTGGCTCCAACCAGCTGTACCCAAGCAGCAAACAGCTTTACTTTTACCAAAGTCTTTAATTTTTCCTTAGAAAAATGTCCATTTACTGTGTTATTTTTCTTTGGAGAAAAAAATTTAAAAATGGCCTCAAACTCTTAAAGCTAAAATGTTTGAATCCATTTAAAGCCTACAGACAAAAATCCAGTCATCTAATGCAAAAAAATAGTTTGCATGCATATCTTTATCAACTCAGTCTGAATAAGAGATTAAATATAACGTATTGATGAGTCACTTTCACATGGTTGCTATATCGACTTCTCTTTTTTCAGTTATATATCTCTTCTCTTAATACTTAAGTACATGAAAATAATAAACAGATCAAGGGAAGATATAGTGGAGAGAAGACATTGCATTTCCCTAAATTGAAAGTCTATAAAGAGAAAAAGTAAAGGGAAAATCAAGTTATTGAATTCCTTAAATGAACTTGAAAATTTGTCTTTGGATAGGAATCGAAGGACTATCTCAATTCTAGATATTTTAGAAAATGGAGAATTCAATAATTTGCCTTTATATATATATATATATATATACATAGATAGATAGATAGATAGATAGATATTATTGTTAGTGTTTGAGATTGATGTATGTTTTTATTTATGTTCTCTTGAGGTCTAAAAGAGATAATTTGTTATTGGAAATGTAAACTTTGTTTCTCTGTATGTCTGCGTTAATGTTGTAACATTGAATAATTAGCCTTAGTAAAATAATTCAATGTTAAACATAATTTGTCCCACACGAGGATGTGGCGTTTTAGAACACCGCTTTGTTGTTCCATTTGCATTGACCTATTGAAACATTGGTTTGTGGAGTCTCTCAGCTCAGTTTATTTTACGTAAGTGTTGGCTTTATCTGAATCATAGCTTGGGAACAAGGTTTTTGAATTTTGTATAAATATCTAAATTCAATTTTTCAGACAATAGATGACTTTAGATTCCTGTGATGTTTGTGCAACTTTATGTAAATATATACTTTCCCTGGATGATGACTATACTCAGGTGATTGGCATTGCACATAAGCTAAATTTATGAATGGAAGTTTTTGAATTTATATCTGATGCCAAATGTGTTTCATTCTTTTTCTCAAGGACTGAAAACGCAAATTGGCGTCTTAACTACATTGGGATGCTTCAGCATTTAGATTTCTGAAAGAATTCCCGAAGTTGCCTTGGACAAAGGTGCACCTGTTTCATTTAGGTCATAATTTTTTAAGATTATGATGATAATTTACTGTATGATCAAGTCAAAGGAATATTTGCAGTATTTTCCTATTGGTAATATAGCTTCTTGATTCCTATAGGAAGTGGGACCTATCCATGTATATCACCGAGTCCCCTAATTAGATAGGATGGGAAGAATGGCATGAATTACGTGGGAAGAAAATTTGACTATTTTTCTTTGGTTTGATCACATCGATATTACATGCTGAAATTATCCTAAGCTTTTTTCTATTGGTTTGTAAATTACCATGTTCTCTTGTTTCAATTTGACTAGCACAAAATATTTGCCTTTTAAACAAACAAATCATAAGTGGTCCCTGAAATGGATGTTTAAGCTTTGCATTTAGAAAGACTCGGTTTGGATGAGTATTTTAAAACAAAAGATTTATGATAAAGTTTATGGTACCACCACGAACTTTCATTTTTCTGGTTTCTACCAACAACTATTTAAGTGAGCTTTACCTTTTTGATGGTTCTTATACGAATAACTGGGAAAAATTATGAAGCTACGATTTCTTTATTCAGTCATGAAAGAAAACATAGTCTATTACTGGATCATGTATAATAATATTAATATGTGGATACATCATTTTTAGATTGGGTATCTTTGAACTGTGTTCTTTATTGAAATGAAAACCAGCCTGCAGCTACATAGATCTGATTATGTAACAATTTTTAAATTATATTGATTTAAAAAAGTTGGTAACTTAGGACTATAATAATCTATGCAGGTAGATTTGACGGTTAAAAACGTGTTTTTGAATTTGATTTCTAAAATAATCATGTCTAAGTCTTTAATTGTCTTAATGTCTTCGTCCGTACTGGGCTAACCATTTTTTACGTTTCTTCTTGCACTGTCATATTTGATATAACAATAATTTTCATTTTTTTAAATAGTATAATCTGAAAGTTATTTGATTTTCATTCTGCATAATCTAAACATTATTTTTTTAGCTATTAGAGTGTATTACTTAATGTTATTTTTTATTTTTAGATTTTAATGCTGAAAAAAAAAAGTAAATTTAATTTTTTTAGGTAATGATAGACAAACAACCAACTTTTTATTCAATACCTGTCCAACTTAAACAAATTAATATTTTTATTTTAAAATATAAAATGATTTAGAATGAATGAACTTTTAAAAAAAAAATATTAGGTGTGAAATAGAGGGAAACAATTTAAAAGGTGTATATGAAAGTTGGTTTTTATATAGAGGAAGAAACTGGTTTCTGGTGTCTAAATGCATCAGAGTTCTATGATGCCCTTTTCCCTTTCTATTCTTTTCTTGCATTAGGTTTTGATAAACTTAATTAAACACTTATTAAATACTTTTCGTACATTTATTAAAACTTATAAGACTAATAAATTGTTATAAATGTAAATGGATTTGGGAAAAATTCTTTTAAACAAACTACAAACCCTAAATTGTGATTGTCGAATTCCACATCCCACATGTCTCTCTATCCGTGATAATCTAAAATAATGCTCTTAACTTCAAATGCATCATCAATCTTTACAAAAAGTGACAAAATGCGAAATTTTCAATACAAAGTTTAACTCATTGTCAAATCAAAAGATAATGCAAATATATATAGAATGCGAATACATCTTTACATTACATTAACTTCATAGTTCAACATTTGATTGATACTTTTCTATATGGAGATTCATCTTCAGAAGCTACAACTTTTTCATGTCTAAAACACCAAACATTATAATTATTAAAAGAGCATAACTTACCTCAATAATAACTATTTGTTTTTTCAAAACTCTCCTTCTTTATTCTCTATACATTGTCATCGAAACTTTTTTCTTACTTATCATTAGTTATCATTGAGACTTTATCTAATGATAAATAAATAAATAAAATGTTATCTGAAGAGAATAATCTACACTAAAGTATGGAAAAACTTACAAAAAGTATTGACAAACGAGGATTTTTATTTTTTGGAAGAAAATAAATTATAAATAATAAAAATCTTTGTGTGTGTGTGTGACAAACGAGGATTTTTTTATTTTTTGGAAGAAAATAAATTATAAATAATAAAAATCTTTGAAATGATAATATGTTGACAAACTAACACATGTGTAAGGGACTAACTAAGGATATTTGTTTTAAAATTTAAGTGAGTAACATAAATTTGGACTTAAATTTTTAAGATTAAAAATATATTTTACTAATTAAATTAAAAAAATTTACGTCATTATTTTATGATTAACGTAGATAAAATTTATCGTGTTAGCTAGCCATCAGTATAACACCAACAATATTAAGGAACTAAAAATAGCATTTCTGAACGTGAAGAACTAAATAAATAAATAAATAAATAAATATATATATATATATATATATATATATATATATATAAATAAAAAAAAAAAAAAGACACAATTTTAAAAGACTTACAATAATTTGTCAATACGTAACATATTATAAGAGTTGAATAAAAAAATATAATTAAAATATCATATATTCTAACAATACAAAATATGGTATAAACATTTCTAATTCTTATTTACTTTTATATATTACTTAGCTAATTTTTTTTTTACATTTATAATTTAATGAGTTAGTTTGATAGTTTAAGCTATTAGCTAATTTTTCAGTTTTAAAAAATAAAGAAAAAAGTTATTTAATCCTTTCGAAAATACCTTTTTGATTAAAGCTTTTAAAAAACTCGCTCATAAGCCGAATTGATATTCTAGTTTCATACGCCTCTCCAACACTTTTTAAAATGATTGGTTCCTAAAAGTTTTTGAAAAAAAGTAAAATAAAAATTTGAGTTCCACTTTTTTTTTTCTTTTGCTTTTAATTAATTTTTTCGTACCTAACTTCACGTCTAGTGTTTGCGTAAACAGAACTTCATATTTGATTTTAATTACTCATGCAATATCTAATTATCCATGTGTAGTATTTTGTTCTATTATTCTCCTATTAAATAATTGATTTTACCTAAAATAAGATAACAAATTATATACGCCATATTAAAATCATAATATATAAGTTCCCACTGAATTTATTTTGGTATGTCTTAATATATCAGTGATTTGATTTAATTTTTTTTGGTATGTCTTAAAAATAAAATAAAGTAGATTGAAATTCTGAATAAATGATACCCCTTCAGACAATACCGCGTTCCACTTATAGAACTCAAAACAATAATTGTTCATTGAGAGTATCCCTATAAAAGAAATAATTGACACAAAAATATTTAAAATTAATTTTATAAGAAATCAAGTCCAGAATGAGAAGAAATAAAAATAAAATTTGAATCCTAATACACGTCAATTGTTATCATACATATTTATTACTAGAATAAATAGTCTCTTCACTGAAATATTCGTTTTTCAATAATAAAAAATTAAATTTTACTATAAAAACTTTAATTTTATTTTGTTTGAATTATAATAATTAAAGATAATTGAATATATATTTCAATTTTAATAATTATCACCTCCATGTATTTATCAAAGAAGTAGGAATTTAACTTTTATTTTTTACTTTGTAAATTTAAGATAAATATATTTTCTTCAAGAGTAATTGTATATTTCATATTAATATTAAATTTTGATAATTATTAAAAACCACTAAAAACATATTTAATTAATTTAGTAATAACTAAAATTCAAAATTTTCGTACTAAAAATGTACTCTTATACCAAAAACAAAATATGAATACTTATCACGCCTGTTTACCTTATCATTAAAATAAAATTTTTATTTTGTTATATTTATATATTCACACTCTCTTTCATTCTATTTTTCCCTTTCATGCATAAGATCTCTCTCTATATATATATATATTTCATATTTTCTTTTCATGTACAACTTAATATCAAAAATAGAATCTAAAATGTTGTGCAAATTACTCCACACCACATTAGATTTCTCTCTTTGGAATGAAATAGGACATAGGATGTTTTTTCTTCCCTATTTTTTAAAAGGTAAAATTAAAAAAAAAAATCCCAAAGTTTTGTCTTGAATATTTTTTGCCCCTTATTTTCAGCAAAAAGCGAAGTAGTCAAAGAAACAAACTCGTTAAGTCTTCGTCTTCATCAATAGTCTACACTTCTCTGAACTTGTCAAAAAAAAAAAAAAACAAAAAAAACAAAAAACTTAGCGTGTTATTCGTTTGACTTGTGAATATCTTCTCTTTTGTGTTCTCATCACAGTCCATGAAACGCATTCTCACTCTCTTCTTTCCCATCATCACTATATACCGATTCTCTCTCTCCACCAATTCTTAGTCTACTCTTCCTTTTCTTCTGTTTCATGTTCCTTGCCCTTTCCTTTGGGCAAAGTGATTATTCCCTGTTATTTCTGAGTTGACTTGCTCAATATCCCAGGTGGGTATTTCAGTGCTCCTGGACGAAATTCACGTGATTTCTGAATCTGGGTTCCTTCTATTTATGTTTGTGTTGATTTTGTGTCAAAAGGGATTTTTTAAAAATATCTTTTTTTGTGTAAGTTCGGTGGGATTTAGCGAAGACTGTGAATTTTGTTCTTAAAGGGGTGGGGAATAGTTGCCCTTTTTTCCTCTCTGTTTTTTGTATTCATGGGTTGGTTGATTTGGTCGGTGTGAATTGTGAACTGCTGAATTGAATTGATGGTGTTTGTGTTATTGTGTTTCAGGGCGTGTATGTGCACTTGTGAGGATTCAAGTGCTATGGAGTCTATAAATTTTATGCTAAAGCTTCTTTAGTTGCCAATTTTGGTGAATTATCTCAATACATTGTTCTTGGATTTTTGGTAAAGATGGTTGAGGGTAGCCAAGTTTTCAGCTCTCATGTTATTGTTAGTTTCTTTCTGCTGGTTTTCTGTGGCATGGTTTGTGGGACTGACAGTGATATATTCTGCTTGCAAAGTGTAAAGCGTGAACTTCAGGACCCTTTCAATTATTTAAAATCCTGGGAATTCAACAACAAAACAGAAGGGTATATATGCAAGTTCACTGGGGTTGAGTGTTGGCACCCTGATGAGAACAGGGTCTTGAATCTAAAACTGTCGAACATGGGACTCAAGGGTGAGTTTCCACGCGGCATTAAGAACTGCTCAAGCATGACAGGATTAGATTTTTCACTTAACAGACTCTCTAACACCATTCCAGCAGATGTATCCACACTTCTTACATTTGTGACATCCATTGATCTTTCCTCAAATGATTTTACTGGGGAAATACCTGCTTCCCTCTCAAACTGTACCTATCTTAATACTCTCAGACTTGACCAAAACCAACTCTCTGGTCAAATCCCTGCAAACTTGAGCCAGCTTCCGCGGCTTAAGGCTTTTAGTGTTTCCAATAATCTTTTGACAGGGCCGGTTCCAGCCTTTAAAGCAGGTGTTGCTGATGCAACAAGTTATGCAAATAATTCTGGCCTGTGTGGTGGTCCTCTGGATGTTTGCCATGCCAAGTCTGCAAAGAGTAACACTGCTGTTATAGCTGGAGCAGCTGTTGGTGGTGTGACAGTTGCAGCATTAGGTTTGGGCATTGGAATGTTCTTCTATGTGCGCCGTATTTCTTATAGGAAGAAGGAGGAGGATCCTGAAGGAAACAAGTGGGCAAGAAGTCTGAAGGGAACCAAAACAATAAAGGTAAGCTATATTATTTACATGGAGCTGATATTCCTTTTATTTCTTGGATTGATCCGTGTTTTAGAAAATTGCTTAGTTATGGAAAGTTTATCAAACATGATGATTTCTGTTTGTATATTTCCGTTTAAATTTATGCAGCCATAGTTCATGTGATTTGAACTCTTGCGTATTGTGTGTAACTGTGCTGACTTTGTTCACCAGGTTTCTATGTTTGAGAAGGAAATTTCAAAAATGAACTTGAATGATCTCATGAAGGCAACTAATAACTTCAGTAATAGCAATATTATTGGGTCTGGAAGATCAGGAACTGTTTACAAAGCTGTCCTTCCTGATGGCACATCACTCATGGTTAAGAGATTGCAGGAATCTCAACACTCAGAGAAAGAATTTATGTCTGAGATGGCTATACTAGGGACTGTCAAACATCGTAACCTGGTTCCTCTTTTAGGTTTTTGTCTGGCTAAAAGGGAGAGGCTTTTGGTCTATAAAAATATGCCAAATGGTAACCTCCATGATCAACTTCATCCTGATGCAGGCGTGTGCACCATGGATTGGACTGTAAGGCTCAAAGTTGCAATTGGAGCAGCCAAAGGGTTAGCATGGCTTCATCATAGCTGCAATCCCCGTATTCTCCATCGGAACATAAGCTCTAAGTGCATCTTGTTGGACGCTGATTTTGAGCCCAAAATTTCTGATTTTGGTCTTGCTAGATTGATGAACCCAATTGATACACATCTGAGTACTTTTGTGAATGGGGAGTTTGGGGATTTGGGTTATGTTGCTCCTGAATATACAAAAACTTTGGTAGCCACTCCTAAAGGGGATATTTATAGCTTTGGGACCGTGCTTCTTGAGCTGGTGACAGGTGAAAGACCTACTCATGTGGCTAAAGCTCCAGAAACTTTCAAGGGAAATTTGGTTGAATGGATTTCACAGCAATCTAGCAATGCAAAACTCCATGCTGTCATTGATGAATCATTACTTGGGAATGGAGTAGACCAGGAAATTTTCCAATTTCTGAAGGTTGCATGCAATTGTGTCTCAGAAATGCCAAAGGAGAGGCCTACCATGTTTGAAGTATACCAGCTTCTAAGAGCCATTGGCTTGAATTATAATTTCACAGTTGAGGATGAGATAATGCTGTCTGTAGACTCTGATGCCGCTGAGAACTTAGAAGAACTTATTGTAGCTCGAGAGGGACATAACTGAAAAGGTATGTGTATGTGAGATATAACTAGGCTGTGCAATCAATTTTATTATGTAAGTATCCCTTTCCTTGTGACCCTAAAATAAATGTTAGTGTTATATATATATAGGTTTTATTGTCTTGATCCACTAGTGTGCTACCAATGTTGAAACATCAATTATCAATCATGAATGCTCACTATATATAGGTGACATTGTTATAATCCTTATTTTGCTCAAATTTCCTTGTTCTTCCCCTTGCATATCGACATGTTGGCAGATTTTCTTTCCCCTTGAGTATTTTATGAGTTCAATGTATTGAGTAGTGAGTTACTGTCATTATTAGCTATGGCCTCATCTGGTTTAAGCATCCAGACCATAAGAGTTTCCTCATGCTAAACTTCGTTTTAGATTGCATTATGTGTGCATAGTTGACCAAGTATGCATTTAATAGCCTTTCTATTGGTTCCACAATCCCATGTGCATGGGTGGATTTTCGTGTAGGACGTGGGCCAATAGGTGTACATTCTTGGTCACATTATGTTTTGGCCCGTTGAAGCATGGATGCATAGATACTACAATGCTTGGAAATGTAAAGAATTAGATGTGTGTGGATTCAGCTAACATTGTGAGGTATAATCAGAAGAAAAAGATACTGTATGTTTGAGATTAAAAATTCTAACCAGCTTGGTTAAGCATATGGGAGTGTTTGGAAGAAAAGAACTTAGATTTGAGCTTGTGAAAATGCTTTATAACTTTCATAAGTATATTTTTTTTTTTAACTTGTTTCATTATGCTTATTGGCATAACTTATCAGAGTAAGTTTTTCTTTTAGCTTATTGTACTGAGTTTCATGGTTAAATTTATGACGTAAAGTCTCATGTGAAATAGGTGAAAAGAGTTTGTTGGAGTTCTAACACAGTTTCACTAGTCCAAATAAATTCTTGTACTTTCCTCCTTATCCTATCAAAAATCATTAGTTAAATTTTGATAAAATAAACACACAAACACATAAAAGGCCTTAAAAGCAACTAAATTTTGAATTGGCAATCATGGAAATAAAACAAAGAAATAATCTTTATCTAGAATTTGCAGATATTGCAGTGAGAAGAAAGAAAAAAGAGTATATATACAGGTTCATTTCTGTCAGGTATCTAACCAAACCTCTTGCTTCTTCCAAGCAATTTCCCATAACTTTAATTCTTCAGTAAGAAAATTCACTGTGTCATGGTTAATTTTTGCTACATTCTACAAGGCAAATCTCAATCATATCTTGTACATTCCCCACCACTGCTTAAAGCTATCTCAAAAGTCTTCAAAGCAACAGTGAATTCATAGTGGATAAGCATACACTTTGTATAAAAAGTATCCATGCTGCAAAGTTATCATAGTTGCAAACACTTAGAAGAAAGTTTTAATTTCAAGAGATTCTTCAAACAATTTTATGTGTGTAGGGATTCAAAATTAATTGCACCAATTTGAGCCTAACGGGCATGTGTGGATTTCTTCAATGTTCCTAACATAACACTGCTTTTGAAAAGAAGGCTAACTAACCACTATGCCTTTCTTTGAAATAAGAATAATAAATTATGGTAACATTTTAAAAGGCCAATAATAACATGTAATTTAAAAAGTAAATCAAAGTTAATGTTGGTCTTGATTTCACACCATTTTCCTCAACCAAACAAAGCATATAAGTCCAAATGCTTCAATTGTTATGTTTTATTTGCAACTTTCACTATAAAAATGTTTGCTAAGGTTGAATTTTCACATATCTAGAAAAAGACATATTAGAGCCAAAACAAGCAATTTGGCGCATGACAACGACCTGAAAATTGGGTGCAAACGACTATTATTTGACTCTCATTATAAACCTATTTATTAGTTTAACATATGTTTATGGAATGTGACCAGTGCCCTTAATTATCTGCATTATAGCTGTTCAGGTTGCTTATTAAAAGCTTAATTGTGTTTAATAACTAATTCTACTTTTGGTGGGGCCTATCTACCAATAATAAACATAATGCTCAATGAAAAATGTGGTATAAAAGATACATAAATAAACAACTACTTGTGAGGAATATTCATCAAAAAGGTGGTGTTTGAGGGACTAAAAAAAATATCAATTACCCTTCAATAATTGGATTGCACATTATAAATAGGTAGGTGTGAAAGTTAATTAATAATCACAAATTTTAAAATAGCAGTTGAACCTGTCTAGTTTGAAACACTTATAATTAGTTTGTTTTTAAAACAAAAGCAAAAATGTTGTTCTATTTTGTTTTGACTAACCGTTTTTGAAATATCTTTGAGCAAATTTATCACGTCGATAAAAAATCAGATCAATTTATAATATATAAATAAATATAAAATTTATTTTATAAATCAATTTTATAAAATTAAATTAAACTAAAAATCTATTTTTTAACATAATAACAAAATTACAAATTAAAACATTTCCTAACTACACTTTATTGTTTGTTGAGTATATTCTTTCATCTACATCAAACTACTATTAGATTATCCTTTAACGTCTAATTTCACGTTCAATATTTATATATTTTATCATAATTCAAAATAAAAATGTTCATTTAAAAATATGGTATTTTAATGTTGCGGAATATAAACTTTGAAATTACTTCGTATTTTAGTTTTAAATCGTGTTCTAAAATAAAATTAAACTTTTCTAGAATATAAATTATACCGAAACATATATTTCTTAATGAGTCTCTCGATGCTCTAAAAGATATATGAAAACAAAATGATAAAATTTTATGTTTGAGTGGATTAATCTGCCGGATGTTATTTGTATTTTTTATTTTATATGACCTTTTTTTAGGAGATTTAAGAAAATCAATTGAAAAAGAATAAAGATGTTTATAGGGTTTTGATATAAAATGAATTATATTCTCTTAAATAAAAAAATATTCAATCATAACAAGAATTGAATCTGCCGAAAAAAGTAGTATAATCATTTTTAAAGATAATATATTATCTTTTAAATACAAAACATCGTAAACTTCACTCATGATTTATAGAACAAAAAAATTGAACAATGGTCATAATATGTTATACCACAAAAAATAATTTAAACCTAAACAATAACGGAATTAAAATAGATTTTCAAAGTTCTGTCTAGTTAAAGCTTTTAAAGAAAAGAAAATTGAATAAAAATAAAAATAAAGTAAAATTATTGAAGTGTTATAAAGTATGAAGAAAAGTAATATATGAAATTCAATGAAAGGAATAAGAACGTTTCAGTATTTGTACATAAACAATTAAAAATAAAGAAAAAAAATACTGAGAATAGAAAATAAATCTAATTAAAAAATCTTAAAAATCACCAATCCATTTCATACATAACTCCTTTATCTATTTTTGCTCTTGTCCTTTAATTTTGTAATACCATTTCCATTAACCATGAAACCACTTCTAGAATCCATTTACTAATAAACCTTTTTTTACACATTACTTTTTCTTTTTGACAAATCACTTCTATATAGATCCACAATTTTAATTTTTGATAAACAAATTATCATTTTAATTGATTCATAAATATATTATATCATATCTAACTCATTCTTAATATTTTTAATTTAAATAAAATGAATTGACCCTAAAAACATTTATTTCCATCTAATTATTTATAATATTAATTAAACTCGTTCTAAAATATTTTCTCTTGGATGACTAAATACCGATGTAATAACAATCATCAAAAAAATTTGCCGAATAATTTATATAAAATTATTTATTTTGGTCATTCAATTATGATGGAGAGTGCAGAAGAAGGTATAGAAATAGGGGAAACAATAACCAATATTATTTTCAGTGACCCCGCAATGATAGCGATTCAATTTCGCCAATAAAATATCATAAAGATTCACCTAAACGTCAATTTAAAATAAACATTCTCAAATGAAATAAATAACATTTAATACTAATACACAATAATTTGTAAACATTAATAATTTAAATTACAGTATAATTATTTTTAAATAATATAATATGTAAAAATGATTTATTTTTATTTTAAAAATTAGCAAGTTGATGGATGACGTCAAGTCATTTTTTTATAAGCTGAAGAGCAGCCCGACCAACAAACAAGACCAGTTTGACACCTTCACAAATTACATCACTAACCAACCAACCACAAACCATAAAATACTTTTTTAAGCAATTATAATAAAGTCAATAAATGTAATCCTTTCATGCAAACTTACTTAATTTTTAATATGAATTGGTATAATACATATGCATGTTGTGTATATATTCGTATATAATATAAATTACTTAATTTTTAATATGAAAAAATACAGCTTAATTCAACCCCGTGACAGAGTTGGGTGAGATAGAATTATTAACCATTCTCAGTTACACCAGCATAGTATCTGAATGTTCTAATCATTCCCCTCCAACTAGATTCTAGATCCTAAATTCATGTCCAAAACATATCTATTATTCATCTTCCCATGAACTATGCGCTCAATCAACCATCCAAATCTTTAGATGCTAAGGTTCTAATCATTCTCTTTCTCTCTGAGGTCACCTATTATGTTGGAAAATAAGTTTTCTTCATCCTTCTCAATTATTTCAAAATATTCAACTACTTTTCTATCTCTCTTTCTCTGCATTCTTACTAAAAGTACTAACACTAGAAATATTTTTAGTTGTGTAAACAGTCTACCATTTTAATTTCATAATCAACAAAAATAGTAGCTCCACAAAATGACCAGATGACATGTAGCAAATAAACTAATGGCTCCATAAAACGACTAGAAGACCTGTAGAAAATAAACTAAAGCCAACTGACCGATTTTATCATTCAAATGCAAGAATTGTTCAGCTCAAATTTATTCAGGGCTAATTGTCAATGGAATAAAATCCATCAACATACCACACTCCAGCTCAAGATTGGGCCAACCCTCTCCTATAGCATATCATGACCTACATCATTGTAATTAAAGTATGCATTTCATTCAGCTAAGCAAACTACAGAAATTATAAGACTTTAAAAATCACTCGGGCAACAAAGGTAGACCAAATTGTGCTTCTGCAAATTTAATATCAGCAACAATGTTTCAGCTTTCAACTGCTAAATTAATTGGGCATTAGCCCATATATTGGAAATTCTTAAAAAGCAATGCAAAATGAACAAAATAGCATTGCAAACAAATCAAGTCTACTTTATTTGTTGATACAGTACTTGCTGCACCACATAATTAAATGTCTGAAAATTTAAATCTCAGGAACTTCGAATGAACAGTGCGTAACTGTATGTATGAAAGTTTAATCCTTAGGCAGTGGATTCTTTAAGATAAGCAATAAGATCTGCACGATCCTGAGGTTTCTTAAGACCAGGAAATACCATCTTCGTCCCTGGAATATACTGCACAAGGGGATAAATGAAAGCACAAATCAGTAACATGGTCGTGGAAACAAGTTCTCATTATCGCCCTGCCTTGCAATATTATTATAATAAAATTTAATAGCACAATACCCTGACTACACAGGAAATCAATCACAAAATGAAAATTATATATAGTGTCATAAAATGATTCACAAACAGGTTACATAAGCAAATTTCAAATTTGGATAATCAATGATTACTTAACTAATCAATAACCTCTGTACAATAGAAAAACTATTTTCAATGTCACCTTGCAAAATTACCATAAAACTTAACAGCACATTGACCCAATTATAATAGAAAAAATGCATATATCAAAATCAGGTTATACAAGTAGCGTAAGTGATGACTATGCAGGTTAGTGAAATAGATTTGAAATTAAAATATTAGTTTACGCCGTACCTTTTTGGGATTGAGCAAGTAATCATACAAGGTCTTTTCCTCCCAAATCACTGCCATGTTTTTGTTAGCGGTAGAATAGGAATATCCAGGGGTTGTGCCAGATTGCCTTCCAAACAAACCATTCAGATTGGGTCCTAAAGTTATCAACAAGATTAAATAATTTTATCTTCAGAATATTGCATAATGACATCATTCATGAAAGGAATACAAGTAACAAAACATAGAATTAACTGCGGAATGCGATCAGAGAAGTGGAATCGTAATTGGATTAATAAACTAATCGTATTCAAGATAAATTTATTTTAACATCACAAAATGATATTTCAATAAATATTAAAAAATAAAAGTAATATAACAAAAAATGGCAACAATAACAATCTTATCCCACAAGGTGAAGCCAGCTACACCGGGCTTACACGCATCATTAGGTTCGGTTACAAACCAAATTCTCAGAAATACCATGTGATCCCTTTTAAATTGTTACTTATCTCATCTATTGTGTTTCTAGGTCTTCCCCTACCTTTTCTCAAAAACAAATGTGTAAACTATAAATCCTATAAAATAAAAGTAAGCCAGAATAATTCCGATAAGAAAGGAACATTAGATAAAGGAAACCTTCTGTATAGAACATTCAAAGTCTATGAATTCTTATCGGTTATAAAAAGGTTTTACCGAAAACGCGCACAAATTAAACTCTTGTTGCGTTCCCAATAATTTCTAACATAACCAATTCATTCGCCTCTTTCTTCTCTCCGGTCAAATCTCTATAATGAAATCAACTAATTAGAAGAAGAAAAATACTTGACACAGGTTGACAGATCAGACTTCAAAAAACCAATTTCAAGTTTCAAAAAACCAATCACACATCAAATAAGCTTCAGATTTAATAGAGTAATTTGCGAATTCCAACCATAAAAACGAAGTTGCTTTGAGGGTAAGAGTATATTTAAACTCTTCCAACCGAAAGCCAAACATACAATAGAATGTTTGAGTCGATATCAACACAGGAACTCTGAAACCTAAACAATGAAAAATAAAAAAGGCGCGAATGGCTAAAATCCAAATCCTGGGAGCATGGAGCGTGGAGAGCGAAGCAAAAAGTGATGAAAAAGTAACAGTGGAGCGATAGATCTGAGTGCTAATTAGGAGAAAAAGGGAAGAAGCGAATACGATACCTTGTTTGTGACCGCCACTTTTTTCGACGGCGTGACACTGAGCGCACTTAATCTTGAAGATCTTCTCGCCGTTCTTGGAGTTTCCAGGGGGAGCTTCATCGAACGACGCCATGGATCTCTGCTTGCCGAAGCTTCCAGAAAGAAAACGTGAAATGAAATGCAAATGAAACGAAATGAAGTTGAAATGAGAAGATAGCACCACACGCCACACCACAAGGCGGTCACATAAAATCTTTTTAAAACCCCTCACGTTGGAAACAACCTGGCACTTGCCACCTAACCCCTTTCTCGAATGTAAGAGTAGCTTTGTGAAAACTAAATTAAATAAATCGTAGGTAAATTACTCAGTTTTTAAAATAGTTGAAAAACTTTTAATTAATGCTTATTTTAGGACGTCCATGGTTAAATATATCTTTTTTTATTCAACTTTTAGTAAAAATTATTTTTAATAAATATTAAAATTAGTTTTTCATATAAATTTTGAATAATTTTAGTCTTTTATTTTTAAAAATATATCAATTTAGTCTTTTAAATCAAATTTTTTAAGTTTATTTGACGTCTCAAATATATTTATCAGCTAACACTCAAACGAACATGTGTTAAAGGGTGTAAAATAATTAAAAGACAATGTGTTTAAAATGTCAAATAAACTTAATAAAATTTTGTTAACGAGATTAAATCCACACATTTACAAAGTTGAAAAACTAAATTGATTTAAGATTTAAAAAAAAAATAATTCTAATTCTCACTAAAACTTAAAAGACAAAAAGATATTTAACCCTTCTAAATATAAAGAACAGTGCTCTTATGTATTTTGATGAACTTCTCTTGTTGAGTTAAAAACTAAATTTTATTTTAAATTTAGTTTAATATTATTAAATGAGACTTTTTTATGTAGGTTATTAAACTGAAATTTGTTAGGTCAAAAGTCGATGAGCCCAATGCAAGTTCAACATGCTAAAATTTAGTTTGGGCTGAGCCCATTTTAAATTAAATTGGATAAAAAAATGGGACTTATCCCTTCATTCGAAATGTTTTCTTCTATATTTTACAAAGGTTTTGAATTCCTATTTTGCCTTTCACAATAAAAGTAAATAGTAAAATTTCTTTTTTTTTATTTTTATACATCAGTCTACCTCTAACAAAAAAACACTATTATGAATGTTGATATTTGATTCAGAATTTTAAATTATGGATGTCGATATCTGATTCATGAGTTTTGAATATACGATTACGAATGTAGATATTGAACTGTAGTATTATGAATGTTGACATCTAATTGAAGGATTTGAGAACCGCATATCGACATTCAGTTCTTTTATATAATATAATTTTATAAATGTTAATCGAATGTAGAGATCCGGTTAACAAATTTTAAAAAAATATTTTTATAAGTTTAAAATTAATAAATATTAATATAATATTTCTTTTAATATTTATATAAATAAATATAAAGTAAATCATATTTAATTTGTTTAATTTTTTATTTAATAAAAATTATTAAATTTTTAAATTTACATAAATTAAAAAAATAACATAATTTTACAAATATTAACCGGTGGAGATCCGGTTAATAAATTTAAAAAATATATTTTTTTAAGATTAAAATTAATAAATATTATTATAATATTTTTTCATATTTATATAAATCTATATTAATTAAATTATATTTTATTTGTTTAATTTTTATTAACAAAAATTATTAAATATTTAAATTAATATAAATTAGGAAAATAATATAATTTTACATATATTAACCGGAGATCCGTTTAACAAAATTTTAAAAAATAAATTTTATAATTTTGAAGAAATTAATATTATTATATTAAAATATAAATAAAATTTAAAAATAAAAAAAAAGTAAATGTAAATTAAAGAATAATATATATATATATATATATATATATATATATATATATATCTATATTTTGACATGTAAGATGTGGAAAATTACTAATTCTAATGGTCGAGAGTACTTGATTGTGTGAAAGAACTTGGATTCAAGTTTTATGTGTGTTATTTAATTTATTAAAATTATAGATAAGATGTGGAATTGGGCTATGAGTGAAGCATACAGTCTAATTGGAGAGAACCACGACAAACCATTTGGGAGCAAGGAAGAATTAAAGAATATTAAGTTTAAGCAAGAATTCCAGGTTACAGGTTATGGGAGCTTTATGCGTTAACTTGTATGCTTGAGCATGAATTGTATGTTAAATTTCGTGTTTCGGGTGTATTTTATGGGTTCCACGAGGAACCGCCTGGCGGTGAAGCCCTGTACCGCCAGGCGACACAAGCCTGTAACCCAGTTCTGGGTTTTTCTGATGAAGTGCATGGTGGTGATGAACACCCATAAGGCGACGCGAGCCATGTTGGCTCGATTTTTATGTTTTCGGGATTTTGTGTTGTTTTTGATCGGTGGAAAATGTGTCTAAACCATAAAATGATTAAAGAGAGATGAAAATTGGTGGAATTACATTGCAGAGCGAGAGAATTAAGTGAAATTAGTTATATGTGAATATTAGGGTTAACAAATTTGGGGTTTTGAAGATTGGGTGTAATTATTGTGAAATTGAATTGGAATCCATGTTGGAAATAGTTAGAGTTAATTATCGTACCCCTGTTATTGTGTTTGCGATTGAAACGAAGGAGATTGGACAGAAATTGAGAAAAGGGAGTGAGGGAAGTTGTTAGCAGGTGTAACAGAACCTGGGATTTTTCCCAAGACTGATGCACCGCTTGGCGAATTATAGTGTGCCGCCAGGCGACAACGCGACACCAGAAGCGTTTTGGGGATTTTTGGGTGTTCTGGGTTCGGGTTGGATGCTGTGATGACCTTGATATGGAATAGTATTGAACAATTAGTGAAAATGATCCTCTTGTACTATCTTTAGAGTCGGTGAGGAACTTATGAAGGAAAGGAGATGGAAACTAATGAGTGGACTGGAAATTTGTGATTTTAATTGTATTGGGGCTGAAGTATAAAATATGACAGAGGTTAGTACATATTTCTCATAAGCTTAGCTAGTAGTTCAGATGGTTGACTTAGAGAAATTTACAACTTGTGCATAGGGAACAAATAGCATATTAGATTATAAGGCATAATATATGGTTGTGGTGTGGGTATGAATAGACTAAATATGTTACTATCAGGTAATAGTAAAGTTTAGTCATAAGCTAGTATGAGATGCAAGAGTTGTAAGGTTGATGAGTAGGTTTGATCTTAAGTAAACCAATCATTGGTATAATGGGATTGGGGAACCACGTGAGAGTGAGAACAATGGTAATGCAATGACCAATAAGAGAATTTATATTCTGGAAGTGTGTGATTGCCTGGCAGAGGATTAGAAAATGGTTGAAGTGCAGAAAAACCAGTACAACTTGTTGTACTAGTGTGGTGCCTGGTGGTAGAGCTCAACACGCTAGGCGATAGTGGGGGACACGTCCCCCGCCAGGCGGTCTGGAAGCTTATGCGCTTGGCGCCTAGTGTGTTGCACCAGGCGATACCGTGAAGCAAAGTTGTTTGCCTGCTTTGATGTACGTGGTCTACAATACTTTGATGATATCTCGAAGGTCGGCTTGCTGGGATTCCTTGAGTTGTGGCTCAGAACGTATCCCTAGAGTTGTTGCTCAAAATAGGAGTTAAACACGTGGTATTCCTTGAATTGTGGCTCGAAATAACATCTTTTGAGTTGTGGCCCGGGATGGCGGATGAACACAAAGAAATCTTGAGTTGTGGCTCAGGTTGGCGAGTGTTGCCGGTGTGAGTGTGCACGTTGTGAGTGCACGTTGTGAGTGCCACTATAAAAATCCCCAAATCATAAGCCCTAAATTATTGTTCATATAGTTTTTCACTCAATTGAACCTTCAACTACATATAATCCCACGAAATCTGATCTCCAACCAATCATTATTACTGTCTTTTACCCCAATCAGAGTTAACCCATGAACACCAAAACACCAAAATTAAACAAAAATTGGTTCGCGTCGCCTAGCGGTTCAATCACCACCGCCAAGCCCTTCATCAAAGAAACCCAAAATTGGGTAAACCACCAAGCGTCGCCTGGCGGACAGTCTCGTGCCGCTAGGTGGTTCCACCTCTGGAACCCAGTATCAGCATAAAAAATGATGAGTCGCAATCTCACGAAGAAAGAAGTTCCTATGGAGAGCTCGTGCTTCAAAGAAAGAAGTTCGAACATTTAAAATTTGGTTTTGATAGAGAACTCAATCTCACGAAGACTAAGATCACCCTAATCACGCAAGATATATGTTCCTCTCAATCCACCATTTCCAATAAGATGGACTCTGTGATACTGGAGCTTTACGATCTTATATCTAAAGATCATGAGCTTAAGCACATATACACAAAGCTTGACTACATGCACACAGAGATCTTCCTTATAAAGGCACTAAATGAGTCTGTTTTCCGTCACACACAAAACATGCTGGATGAGATTGTTGAAATGATTGAATCCTTTATAAAGTGTCAAACCGAAATAATTAAAAGACCGACAGAGCCACTGTTAGAGTATAAGTCTGTTTTATTTGTTACTAAGTCAAGAAGTACCTGAACGGTTACTAATCCTAAGGTGCATTTTTTGATTGAGGATGAACTATCTTCTCCTTCTACCATTTTTATGATGTCTTGGATCCATAGTAGAATTTGAGGCTTGATAAAATACTAACAATTAATATTTACTGATAAAAAAATATATTATAAAAGATAAACATTTGGTCAAGCTAATACTTAATAATCCCTTGTTCGTCCTATAGAAAAATATTAGAAATGTTAGGAGATAAGGATGAACAAAGACCAACACAACATAATGTGGCTTAATTATTGTTCAATTTCATTAAATTAAAATTTTGGATACAATATGGAAACAATAATTAGTAATTGTACTTGAAAGTGGGATTATAGATAAATTGTACAACACTCAAACCCTGAACTTTGTCCAATTATTTTTGAATATCTCCTTTATGTTGTATATGTTAGTGATTTGGACCTATATTAGTTCTTTAACATCCCAAAATTTTCAAAACTATTTAAAATATGCTTTTAATTTTGACCCGCTCAAAAATTTACAATCCTAAAAAAAGAAGATATTGATTAAAAATGTTGAAAAGAGAGTTCTCAAAAAAGAAACAATTTCCATATTCCAATGATTTTATGGTTGCATTGTTAAAGGTTGTGATGGTCGTAGTAACAAATTCGGCTTTTTTGTATTTAGGGGTTCTTTTAAATTCAAATTTGTAAAAATTGGTCCGTTAAATTTTTTTTTGCAAATAAGGTCAAGTCGTCGTGGTGGAGGACGACATTACACGTGAAGTCGTCCTCCACCATGCCGGTTTTCTTTTTTTTTTTTTTCAAAAAATGAAACCGTGCTTTGAGA
>Ga0214542_1005791_pt1 | contig 23179 bp, 14 predicted proteins | sample CNSS1metaG_FD_160096 | JGI IMG/M metagenome (GOLD analysis project Ga0214542, IMG submission 160096) | Root nodule microbial communities from cowpea collected in UCLA plant growth center, Los Angeles, California, USA - CNSS1 | ecosystem: Host-associated > Plants > Roots > Nodule | place: USA...
GCAAACGCTATCCACACCTTCCATCACACACACTTGCCAAAACTTAACCCACACCCCAGCTAACAACGTCACCCCCTCCCAAACCCAAAACTGGACCACCCCCTACATTCAATACCTCAAAATCGGCAACCCCCCTCGACGCGGACAAAACTTGGCTGGCTAAGGCCGCCAGGTACACTATGATAGGCGATGACCTCTACAAACGCAGATATGGCCAACCCCTACTTAAGTGTGTCACAGCAGAGCAAACCCAATATATCATCAAGGAGCTACATGAAGGAATTTGTGGTTATCATTCCGGTGCACGCACCATGGCTACAAGAGTTCTCAGAGCCGGATACTTCTAGCCCACTATAGAAGCAGACTGTCAGGATCATGTTAGGAAGTGCAAGCCATGTTAGAAACACGGCAACCTTATTCATCAAAAACAAGAACAACTACATCACATACTATCCCCATGGCCATTCGCTAAATGGGGAATTGACATCCTCGGCCCCTTCTCACCCAGCAAGGGGCAAGTAAAATTCCTAATTGTAGCCGTCGATTATTTTACCAAATGGATTGAAGCCAAGCCGCTAACCACCATCACGGCCTAGCAAGTCCAGCAATTCGTGTGGAAGGACATTATATGCAGATATGGTGTACCACATACCATTATCACAGACAATGGCCGACAATTCATCGACAAGGAGTTAGCCAAATTCTACATCGGCCTAGGCATCAAGCACATCACAAGCTCTGTAGAACATCCACAAACCAATGGGCAAGCAGAGGCAGCAAATAAAGTCATCCTCGTAGAGCTCCGCAAGAGGTTGGATACCGCCAAAGGCCGATGGCTTGAAGAGTTAATAGAAGTACTATGGGCTTACAGATGCACCCCCCAATCATCAACAAATGAATCCCCATTCAGCTTAGTCTACGACGCAGACGCCATGATACCAGTAGAAATTGGCGAACCATCCCTGCGCCGAGAACTATACGACCCAACCCACAACTACCAAAACATGGCCTTACATCTCGACCTCCTACCCGAACTCAAAGAAAAAGCCCAGATACACAACCTAGCTGCCAAACAACGAGCTGCCAGGAAATACAATGCAAATCTACACCCACGATCATTTGTCGTCGGGGACCTACAATGGAGAATGGCCAGCAGCGCTAGAAAGAAGGATGACAAGTTCTCCGCCAATTGGGACGGCCCATACCGCATACTAGAAGATGCAGGAGGAGGAGCTTATCACCTAGAACAATTGTCTGGGGAAGAGATTCCCAACACATGGAATATATCCCACCTCAAGTTCTACTTCAGTTGAATGTGTATTGTAATCGAACCAATACTTGTAACCCCGGGTGTACTTTTTTTCCTCACTTAGTCTTTTTTCCCTAAGGAGGGTTTTGGCCAAGGAGGTTTTAACGAGGCACCCCTATTTTATGACTCTCTATGTGTCTTATCTCTTGCTTAATTCGTTAAAGTTCCCCACCCTTACCCCAAGTAAGCGGCCTGGGTCAAACACCCTTATCTCTTGCTCAATTCGTTAAAGTTCCCCACCCTTACCCCAAGTAAGCGGCCTGGGTCGAACACCTTTATCTCTTACTCAATTCGTTAAAGTTCCCCACTCTTACCCCAAGTAAGCGGCCTGGGTCGAACACCCTTATCTCTTGCTCAATTCGTTAAAGTTTCCCACCCTTATCCCAAGTAAGCGGCCTAGGTCGAACACCATTACCTCTTGCTTAATTCGTTAAAGTTCCCCACCCTTACCCCAAGTAAGCGGCATGGGTCAAACACCCTTATCACTTGCGTAATTCGTTAAAGTTCCCCACCCTTACCCCAAGTGAGCGGCCTGGGTCGAACACCCTTATCTCTTGCTCAATTCGTTAAAGTTCCCCACCCTTACCCCAAGTAAGCGGCCTGGGTCGAACACCCTTAACATACAATCGATTGCGTCACACATACATCACATGTAATCCAAAACCGACATACACAATAACATACAAAACCTTAATTGCATTTAAACATAAGTGCAAGAATGTACCAACGTAACAAAATGTACCAAATATTACAAACATAGGCTCATAATAATCTCGAATCAATTAAAGCCGAAATCCTATTCTGCTGTATCAACTGCTACCTCCTCGGCATCGCCCGCCTTCTTCTCGTCCTCTACCACCTGTTGCGCTTCCTCATTCCCACTGTCCTCATCCTCCTTGACCAACTTCCCATCAATAACATCCTTATTTACATCAAACCTCGAGTCCGTTACGTCCACATCTTGATGAAAAAAAGCCGTCTGCCGCAATCCTTTCTCAAACCCATTAATATGCTCCTGTATGATGTTGTTCTTCAGATCATCAAGCTCACCAACAACTTCATCATACTTGTCCTCCATGTTACCAACCTTTTCCTCTCCGCTTCCCAATCTTCCTTTGCCTTTTCCAAAGCAGCCTTTTCCTCCTCCAGCTTATCTACCTTTCCCTGCAACTCCTCCACTATTTCCCGACCACCCTCCTTCACCTCCCTCCTATAAAGCGACCCTACACGCGGGCTCAGAACTAAAGCCTTGCTCCCAAATTCAACCATTGTTCTCACAAAGTGCTCCGTATCCATGTTGTCAATAGAGTTTACGATGGTGTCTGGGAGGGTAATCGAGATATCCTTCCTCACGGATATCTCCGGCAACTCGATCAGCCCAGCCTCCGGCCCATTCTCCTCGCTAGACGACCCCGTTCCAAGCAGGGTCGCCCTTACCTTCTTCACATCCTTTCCCTTCCCGGGTCGAGGCGGAAGCTCAGCCTTCCTCTTTGTCCCACCGTGGACGTGCACCTCCACCACCGATTCTTGTAAGTTGGGAATATCAGTCTTCTTAGCCGCCTTGGCCTTAGCGGCCATTTCTTTCCTCAATGTCTGAAAAAGCGCCAGATTCTTCTTTCCAGACTGCGCCATATGCCCTGCAATAACACATCACAACTCGGATCAAAACAACTTAGCATTATTAACACAGCTTAAGTAATAAACAAATACCTTCAATATCTATTATCGGGTGCACCGAATTATAAACCCTAACTAGGTCCTTAGTGGGCAACTTATCGACAAACTTCAACAACATCCCCACCACCTCCTTATCACTAGCCAACAACTCCTCCATTCCCATGTCTTTATACCGAGAAGGGTTGCTGGTCCAACTAAAGGGAAACTTGGTACTCCCATCCGCATTCAAAAAGTGAGCTTTGTCCCCTTCCTTGACGATGACCTTGAAGTACCCATCCTTGAAATGCTTGAAAGACTGGGAGAAGGCATCTAGTCTGCTGATGCTAGGGCGACTTATCAACGATAACCAAGTAGCCGACCACCGAGGTCTAGTGTCGTAAAAATACAAGATAGCGTAAGGAGTGGGCTCCAAGTATAAAGACTGGCACAAAATGCGGAAGGCCTGCAAATAGGCCCAACTGTTCGGATGTAGCTGTGTAGGTGCCATATTCAATGCCCGCAATACGCCCATAGTAAAATCATCTAGCGGCAATCGCACATGAAGTTGAGAGAAGTGGCACATGTACATGTAGAAAAACTTTTCAGTAGTCCCCTCCTGCCCATGGCATACCCGGTCGATAGCACTGACCCTCTCCAGAGAAACAATGCCCCTACTGACACCCTTGGAGATAACAGGTGTGCAATTCAACCAAGAATTCAGTAAGCGGGACCACCTGAACAAAGACGATTGATCGCGAACATCAGCAGCCACCCACCCGTAGCCGCCTTTCGCCGGCCTGTTGCTCTCCTCCAACTCTTCGGGGGGATCCTCCCGAACCTCCCTCACAACCTCCATTGGCATCCCACTTGTAACAACCCCAGAACTCGTACCCTCGTCATCAAGCCACCTATCTTTACTCCTCTCCGACTCGGTACTCTCGCTACTACTAGACGTAGACATGCTATAACTACTAGACATACCTGGTTTTGTTTTTACGAGAAGATGTCGGTTGAAATTAGGAACTAGTCGAACAGTATTACGCGCACAAGATCTCTGAATTCAGGATTCTCGCAAATGAAACAAGTAACCCCTCATCTGTTTCCAAATCCATATTTATAGTCCATGATCCCAAACGACGAAAACTCTTCCCGCCAAAATAATGCCCCAGACCAATCGACACCATCATTGCGAAGGATATGACACTTAAAAACGACGGCGCCAAAACTTTTTCGATTTGACCACTGACACCCTTCACCTACCTTCTGACGGTTACCACTTCTTAGCCTTAACACTGTTCACCACACTTAAAGGCTGGGGGACTGGTGTATCACACCTAGCCGGTTCCGCTAGCATACCAACATATATCACCCTTGACCGACAACTCATATCGGATAAGGCTGGGGGACTGGTGTACCACACCTAGCCAAACTCGACCAAATAAGTAAACAATGTGTATATCAAGGCAGCCAAGTTTCCAGCCTTGGCCGAGTTAGCCTAAACTTGTACCGGTTTTAACCTAAACTAAACATCTAAAGGAACAACTTGCATCTCATATCACCAACATAAGCCATCAAGACAAGTAGCCGGCCTAGACCGACTACTCCAGCATATCCGGTAAGATTAGAGCCTAGGCCGACCACTCCAATGAACTCAGTATGATAGAAGCCCCCGCGTTCAATAAACCTTAAGGGCCTGGGTTAGGGCCCAGGCCCACTCACAGCCCAAGCTAGAGCCCAAGTCAAGGCCCAGCCCATGAGATGGTCAAACATCATTAATGCTCTATAAATATACGTGGACCCCAGCAATTAAAGGTACGCATTCATTAATCACTAATTTGACTCTCTGAGAGCTTTGACTTACTTGAACTTCGGAGACTCTTCTGCAGGTAACCCCTCCTGGGTTCAAGCTGACATGTATCGACTGGGAAGAAGCCAACTGAAGAGATAGCGGACTACATGGTAAGGTGATACTCGTGCCTAACTTATCTTATTTATCCTCTGCAGGAACAATATAAAAATAAAATAAAATCAAAATCAATTAATATAAATAAAATAATAATATATAAATATTATTTTTTAAATAAATAAAAATAAAGAGAAAAAAATTGTTGGGAGAGTCATGGCTCCCTTATGTCATAACCTTCTTCCGCCAATGGTGGTGAGTGTGGGTGTTGTATGATTGTTGTGTGTGGATTTTGTAATGGAGATGAAGATGAAGTTTGGAGAGGTTGAGGAGTTGATGGAGGTGGAGTGGGGTCTGTGAATGGAGGTGTCTGGTTTTTGATAGAAGATGAGCATGGTGAGCGCGGAAGGCTTTTCGATGTGTAGATTGATGAAGATGGAAGTAAAGAAATGGAGAGATTAAAAATATATTTTAAAAAAAATATTCTATATATGAATTAGAATTTATAAATTAAATCATAATAGGTATTAAATTCTTTTTATTTATAAAAGTTTATAGTTTTAAAAAAAACAAATATTATTTTTATTTATTTTCATTTATATAAAGTTAAACGGACAATTAACTGGATAGAGACTTGATCCATTTATGGCAAACTCTTCAAATGAAATCAAAGAGTTGAGACAGTGCGTTTTGTGGTCACTTACCCTATCAGGCATCCTGCACTTAAATGGTGAAGGTCCATTTATGGCGTCCTCTAGTTAGATAGAGACAACTGGGGCATCGTTGCATTAAATTTTTGAAAACTGCCAAAGGTGTGTTAGATTTTTGTCAGGTTACAGCATGTGATGATGCCCGCGAGATGCAGATTCAAACATGTAGATTTTAATTATGTCAGGAAAAACTCAATTCTTTAACAAAATAGTCTCGTATAATGATCAGTGTTAAAAAGGTTTAACATGTAACTACCAAATTGCGTTCTGAAACGAAAAACTATGATGTTTATAGTATGAGGTACAAGTACTTTAATCCATGCAGATACAGAAATTCGCAGAAAAGCTTAATGCAAAAATCCTCTGCCAAAATCCTCTGGTATGTACTCTTTTGGTTTAATGATTTGCCTTCGCAGCAAAAAGGTCCAATAATTAGTTCACATGTCGTGCTTTGCAGGCATTATGCAATTTTGTTTTTTTTAAAACCAGGTGGGGCAAGTCTAGGGGTGGTAATGGGACGGTTATGTCTCTTCAGGTCTGTCCTTACTTGATCTGAAAAATACAGCTGGGTTGGCCTCTCTCGTTTTGAAAAAGTGAATTCAAAAGTTTACCACGTTTCGTATAGGTTTTGACTTGTAGGTCGATTTTTTTTTTTAAGAATTAATTATATTTTTGATATTTTAATTTTTAATAAAAATTGAAATTAGTTAATTTTTAAAATTTTGGTTTAATTTAGTCTTCTAACTTTAGAAATACATGAATTTAGTTTCTTTAACCAAATTTTGTTAAATTTATTTGACATTTACAATGTGTTTTATGATAGTTTATTAACTAACGTCAGAGTGAAAATGTATCAAACGGTGTAAATAACTCAAATGCTATCATCACTAGTGCATATTTGACTTTTTAATTCGTCTTATAGGCTTCAGTTATTGCGAAACTGAAACCTATAAGGAGGAGGTGACATTTTTGCAATATTCTCTAACGGTTTTGCCTCGGGTCACTTAAAAATCGCAATAGTAAGGGGTTTTATGCCTCGGTCAGAAAGAAACTAAGGCATATAAGGCAGCCAGTACCCAAAAATTTCAAAAATGCCACTTGGTCAAACGATTTGTCCTCAGGTAAAATTGGATCGAGGAAGTATGAGCTTTAGGACTTGGTTATTAATTGAACCGAGACCATAAAGCTTATTTAGGTTCCCAAATTTGCGAACCCTCATATTGTTCCTCCTCTTCACTACCGCGATTCTCTTTGAGCGAAATTTCCACCCCTGCACTATTTCGTCCGTCTGCATTGAGGTCATTGCCGCCCTACTACCGTTGCCATTTATCGCGGGTTGTCGCCTTCGTCGTGCCACCTTCTATCGATGATAGCCACCGTTGCATTGTCCCTTCTTGTTGCTGGAGAGTTCAAAAAATTTTGGACCAATTTAGTCCTTCATCTTTCGAAATACATGGATTTAGTCCTTTTAATCAATTTTTTTTATATTTATTTTATGTTTCGTCCGCATTTCAGGATTGTATTTGAGTTGTTTATAATGTTTAACACATTTTTGCTTTAATGTTAAGTCAAATACTATTATGAAACACTCTTGAAATGTCAAATAAACTTAATAAAATTTGATTAAAATGACTAAAATACAAAGTGTGCTTGAAAATTCATAATATGTAAAGAATTGGGGACTTTGGCCAAAGCCCATCAAGCCCAACACAAGGCCCAAGCCCACTAGGCTCAATCACTAGAGGAATGCTTAAAAATATTCAAGAAGATGGTGATTCTCAAAATCCTTTGAAGCCCAAAGTTATTCATATATTATTCAAATGGGCCAAGGAGGATATTAAGATTTGGATAGATAAATTTGTCTAGATTGTATTTTGGCCAATGTAAGGGAAGCTAGATCTTGAATATGGAAGGTGTGAAGTGCCACATATCCTTTTATCCACCAAATAAGGAGATCTAGATCTTGAATTAAGTGTGCACATGTTTAATTAGTCTGGTTGGCCGAATACTTGACTATATAAGAAGGCCTCCACACTCATTATAAGGTTACTCTTGAGATTAATGTAAAGATAAATGTTGAGAGCACTCTGTTATTCCTTTGCCTTGAGATTCCAATTACTAGATCTATTCACCTAGAATTCCGCTCTAACCTTCTTCCCTAAATTGGCCTAACCTCTTAGGAACCTCTTGCATACTACATTTCGCTGCCAACACTCATCTAAACTTCGATCCATCTTCTCCAACACTGCAAGGAAGCTTCAATTCTCCACCAATTTCGTGCATGAAGCTTCATTATAGAAAGATGTAATTTTATTCAAACGTAGTATATATAAGATTTGTCATTTTATTAAAATAATTATATAAAATTATCATTCTTCTTTAAAAAAGTTACATATTAAATAATAATATTATAAAATATTTATAAACATTTATAAGTATTAATCTTGAAATACTTTATTCCGTACAATTATTTATAAATTTGTATGCGTAAATTTATTGCCTATATTTATTTATATTTTTTCTGCTATAGAAGATTAATTTTTTGTTACATGGCTTTAACATAAATATATGCATCAATGAGATAACTTATAAATATCTTATATTTTTTCATCTTCGTTTCTAAGTTTTTTTTTTTTCTCTTGATTTCTCTTTGTGTTTCTTTTTTGATTTCTTTTTCTCGTGTTTTTTTCCTTTATTTGTAGGTTATCATCACCATATTTAAAGAGGTGTTTGATGTACCTTGTACAAGTTGGTTATTTTTGTTTGTTTGTTCATTATTTGCTAACCGTTTAAAGAGCTCTCATGTTTGGATATCTTTCCATAGTGAATGGAACCATTGTTGTTAGATTCAATTCTCGTTCAAGACCCTAAAAACAATATGATGAGATATGTTTGATTTATTTATTTTTGTATATGTCGTATAAAAGTGTGAAAATTGCATTTAATTTACCTATGATGCTTATTTCTAGTTCATTTGGTGATATTAACTTTTGGTTTAATTTTTTAGATTGTTTAATACAATGTGGAGTTACTCAAAATAAGAATATATATATATATATATATATATATATATATATATATATTTCTTTAAATATCATAATAGGCTTTGATTGCCCAAGAAACCGAAACATACAGTCAAACCGACTTTGGTTATTTTTTAAAACTAAAGCCTATTCCTTTCTTTTATAATTTTTTATTGTTTGACTTTGATTTTACCGATAATCAAAATTTAATATTGAAGTTTATGCTACGATTCAGAATCAAATTTTTTTACTTTACCTTTTTACAATATGAAAAATAATTGATAGCAATGTCATATGCATATCTAAAAGAGTTATGAACCACATTATTAACTATTAGGCTGTGTTCTTATGGATAGATGGATTTGGGAAAGAGTGTAAAGATAAATTTGTGTGAATTTATGTGGATGAATATGTATATTTTTTGTGTGGAGTTAGAAGGTAAAATGAATGGATTTGAAAAATTTTATAAAAAATAGTGAATGATTTGAGTAATGTGATAGATAAAATAAAAAGTTATAATAGATAAAATTTCAGAATTACTAAAATACCCTTGATATAAAAATATATTAAATAATTTTTAGATTAGTTAAAAATATTACATTTTAAAAACTATCATTTAATAAACTTTAATAGAAAATAATACAAAATAAATTATTATAATTATTTTTAAAATATTATTATTATTCAAAATTATTAGTTAATAACTATTATTATAATTATTATATATATCTATATATTATTAATAATTTATTAGACATATATTATTAATTATTATATATATATATATATATATATATATTATTAATTTTAATAATTATTACACATATAAATATATTATTTATTATTATTATTTTATTATATATAATTATTAATAATATATATATATATATATATGTGTAAATTATAATTTAAGAATAATCTATGTTGCACCGACACCTCAACTTGGGTTACGTGTATTCGTGTCTGACATGTATTTGTGTCTGACACGTATTCTTGTTCGATACTTTAGGATACTTTATCGATACTCATCAACGAAGTATCTAATTTATAAAGTCGTAAAACACTACAATAAATATTTTAAATAATAATCAATTTTAGTAACAAAAAATAATTAATCACTATATAATGACCAATTTAGGTACCAATTTTAAACTAAAAATTATTAACAACTTAAATAGTTTCAAAAAAAATATAATTGGTCTCTAAATTGATAATTAAAATAGTCTTTATTATGAATTTGTTTCTAAATTTGTCACTAACATTAGCTACCAAGGTTTTTATTACTGTAAGGCCCAATTATCTTACTCTCCTCTTTTTTATAGGGCTGCCCCAAATCAGTTGGGCCTAAGGCTGACCCATAATGGGCGAAAGACCCTATGATGAGTGCGTATAGGGAGCCCTAGTCAATTTCTCTACTCCACACTTATGCCCCATATGAGCCAAAATTATATCCACCAACCCAAAATGCACCAAGAACTCCAAAGTCTACATCCTGATAAGGCGCCTGGCGGCAAACTGAGAACCGCCAGGCGGTTCCTGCATTTTTTTCCAGAAACACCTATTTCTCCAACCTCTGCGAACCCTAAGACATGCGTGCAACCATGAGTTCAGCCCATTTCTCACCCCCTATCTTACAGTTCTTAACCCAATTGCATTCTTTCAATCATTCCCTACAATTAATTTCTTTGAAAATAACAATCCTAATGTGTTCAGACCCAAACCTTCCCCAAACTTTACAACATACACTGTTTCATTCGATTTAACCATCCATCACATGAAATTCAAAGACAATTTCACATCCAATCTTTCCCCCATGTGAGAACCCAAGCTTTCCCTTATCAAAAACCACACGAGAACCCCAACATCATCAAATCAGAACCAAAAGGGTCCGCGTCGCCTAGCAGTTCGATAATCACCGCCAAGCCCTTCATAAAAACCCAGAAAATTGAGTACATGGCCATGTGTCGCCTGGCGGCGCATCCCTGGCCGCCAGGCGGTTCCTTCGCAGGAACCCAAAACCAGCATGAAAGTGCATGCGCCGCCTGGCGCATATAAACAGCCCGCTAGGCGGTTTTTGAAAATTTTCTAGAATGACAAACAAAAACAATTAGAGCAAGAACATGCACACAGTTCATACCAACATTCATACGATTTATACTCAAATATAAAAATTGCGTATAAAACTCCCCTAACCTGTGCCTCCTTCGTCTCCTCTCAATTTAGCCCCCAAGAATCTCACTCAAACCTCACCACAACTCAGAATTCGTGCTTTGTCCATTATGGCTGTTCAGTTAGGGTTTCCTTTAACCCTTCCCATTCCATCCAAAACTAACATTAACAAAAATAAAGTTTAATTTACGTTCCCCAAGACTTGAACCCACAATCATGCAATTGCCAAATCAATGTCAAACCATCATGCCAATTCATGTTTCTTACCAACTAATATAATTCAAATATTATATTCTTATTTAACATGCACAATCATATTATGAAAACAAAGATAATTAAATAACACACAAATGGCACACATAGGACTCGAACCCAAGTCCTCTCACACAATTAAAGTACTCTTAACCATCTGAGCTAGTACTTTTTCACATCATACCAATCATAATTTAATGTCATAAATGCTTGTACCACCCGCATTTATTAATTAATTATTTAGTTAATTAATTAAATTCTACGGGTCTTACATGGTGCCTCATTGGTTAGGGCATAATTCCATGAATCTCTAGGTGAGATTTCATGGTGGTGCCTCAGTTGGTCGGGACGTAATTCCATGACCCTTGTTAGTGGGAGTTCATGGTGGTGGCCCATCTATATATTTTAGTAAGGATTCAAGATAAGGATTGCATCCTAACACTCTAAAGAGTCAGTTAGTCTCACATAGAGTGTACTGACTCGAGTGGTGAGAGTAGCAGGAGGCCTGGAACCCTTTAAGGGCTAACCTTGTGTGTGGGGATGAGACACTAGAATATTTAGCTCGGTAGAGCAATAAAGGCCACCACAAGTGCAAGCATCCACTGAATCCGACTAATTATATGTATCTGGATGAGTCGTGTCTTGAGTCTTAGTGTATTGTTTATGAGTCATAACATGATTGGTTTATATATGCATTTGACTATGAAATTGTAAGTGACTATATGATAAATCATGTTTACTTTAGCTTACCCTTTCTGCTTGTTTGCGATGATCATCAATTTATTGATGTGAGCAGATACGAGAACTTCTCGTGGTCATCAGGGTGATGGAGGTTCCGCTGCGTAGCGATCTGGGTTGGTTTCTGTTCATCTGAGTTTCTTTTAGGGCTATGGCCCATGTATTTTATTATCATTGGGCTTTATTTTGAAATATTGATGATCTATTATTATACTTGGTTACTGGCATCGTGGTGTGCCATAGGTCATTTCTTGTTTTTCTTTGAACAATTGTAAGGAGTAGTGTTAATACTCGAGGACCTTGCTTCTATTACTATTTTTTGTGTAATGTTTCATTTAATTGTGTTATATTTTAAATGGGACGTTACCATTACCAAAATAAGTGGTTTTTAAATTGTTCACTAACATTAGCTACCAAGTTTTGGTTACAAAATAATCAAAATAATTTGTCTCTAAATTGGTCTTTAATTAGAAAAATTGTTTCTAACATATTTTTGGTTACTAAAATTGGTCCTTATTTAGGAATTTTGGATCCACATAATAACGATCATATAGTTATTATGCTTTTAAGAATTATTGCTCACTTCTCAATATTCATATATCATATATCTATCACGTATTGTATCTTATTATTGACGTATCGAATATGTATCGTATCCGATTCACATATCGTATCCATAATAGAGAATAATCTATTTTATAATCATAAATATTTGAAACATTGTGAAGAAAAAAGAAAGTATTGGAAATGGTTAAAATAGTCAAATTATTTGTTATTGTTACAAATTTTTGCATTTTGGAAGATGAAAATTTTATACAATTTCACAAATTTGTCTATGAATATATTCTTAAATCACTGAAAGAAAACACAAAATATTTTATGAATCCATCCGTATAGAATATGCTCAAAGAAACACTACGATAAGAATTTTCCATATTAGAACACAATTATTTTTTCATGTAAATAAAATGTACCATTAACTTGATAAAGACTTGAATTAAATCTAAAAGTCATATCTCACGGAATTGATGATTTCTTTTTTTGGAATGATTCTTCAAATCAAATCAAACATTTGAGACAGTGCGTCTTGTCATTTATGGCGTTGTGCATTAAAATTTGTGAAAACTACCAATGATGTGTTAGGTTTTTGTCCGGTTATAGCGTGTGATGGAAACTTTGATGCCAGCGTTACAGAACTACACGCAGATTTAAACATCAAATGTAGATTTTATTATGTCAGTAATAACCCAATTCTTCAACAAAATAGTCTCTTATAATTGTCAGTATTAAAAAGGTTTAATATGTAACAACCATTCTAAAACGAAAACTATGCAGATATAGAAATTCGCAGAAAAGATTAATATAAATATCATCTGGCAATATCTCTTTTGGCAATATGCTCAGTTCTTGCAGCAAAAAGTCCATAATTCGTTCACATGTCCTACTTTGAAGGCATTATGCAAATTTGTTTTTCTAAAACCAGGTGGGGCAAGTCATGTTCTTTTTATTAACCAAACATTGAATAATACACAAATAAAATAATTACTATAGAAACAAAAATTTATTTAGGACATATCACTACACTTCAATATTTTTTGGACTATATGAAAAATTTAGGTAATTGTGATTAAAAATTCACAACATCTACAGAATTATATGGAAAGTAATTTTGTTCAAAAATATTATATAAGATTTGTAATTATATATAAAAATTTATCATTTTCCTTACAAAAAATTACATATTAAATAGTAATATTCTTAAATATTTATAAATATAAACCTTAAAATACTAATTTATTCCGTACGTTTATTCATATATAACGTATTGTCTAGATTTATTTCTATTTTCTGCTATAAAAGATTAATTTTTTAAAACATAACTTTTAACATAAATACTACGTATCAATTAGATAACTTATAAATATCGTACAAAAGATAAAGGTTATAATCACAGTATGTTCATCTCCATTTTTTTTTTATCATAAAAATGAAGCAAGTACAATATGGAAGGATTAAGTCAAAGTCCATACACAAGTACACAAACAACTAGATTAATCAAATATAAAAGAACTCAATTTACGAGTAAATACTCAAATTGGCCTGTTTGTTTGCACACTTATTTCCTTCCCTACAAATGTGAGTAATCATAAAGTGTATGTTTTTAACTCAGTCTAAATATCTTCTTCATCTATTTCTGATGTTCCAAAGAACAATATTGTAATTCACAAAAGCAGTCAGTTTCAAGGAAAGATTGGACCATCCTCTGTTCATTGCTGATTCTATTACAAAAATGGTTCCCATAAGCTCTGCTTTAATGACATAAGCATTACCAATAAAAGCAGTGAAACCTCCTATAAAATCAATGTTGTTGGCCTTTCTAGGGTGGATGTCAATATTGAAGTGTTTTAAAATACTCCATCACGAAAGATACGAGCACACGCTCTTGGACAAGGTGCTCCTCTAGCTACTCCATCAGCATTACATTTAATCATACCCATTGAAGGAGGCCTCCAATTAATATTGGTTATTTTGTTGACCTTTCTAGGGTTGATGTTCTTTTTCTGTTTCTTTTCTTATTTCCTCATCTTGTTTTCTTTTTTGGTTTCTCTCTCTTATTTGTTTTCTCATTTAAAAGTTCTCATCGTCATGTTTAAAGAAGTTTTTAATGTTTGTTGTTTAGGTTTATTGTCTTTGTTTATTCATCATTTACTCACCATTTAAAGAGCTCCCATACTTGAATGTTTTTCTATAGTGAATTGAACCATTGTTATTGGACTCAGTTCTCTTATGTTCCTAGGTCTGCATTCCCTTTTTTAAACCCTATAAAAGATATATTTATATGTTTGATTTATTTCTTTTTATATGTATTGTAAAAGCACGAAAATCACATTTAATTTACGTATGTTGTTTGTTTTTAATACATTGTGGAGTTATTGAAAATGACGTTTTTTTTAAATACTACAATAGATTTTGATTGTTCAAGGAACCAAAGCATCTAGTCGAATAGACTTTGATCGTTTTTCATAACCAAAGCCAATTCCTTTATTTTTTTTTAATAATTTTGTATTATTTGACTTTAGTTTTAAAAACAACTAAAGCCTAATGTGAAAGTTTATGCTCAATCTGAAGAAAAAAAAATCTCCCTTTTAACCTCGTCATGATATTCTTTTATTCGAAAATCAAAGTATAATGCGAACAATAACCAGTACCAAAATTCTTCGGTGCACTAGTGTCATATGCATATAAAGAGGTACTATGAACCACATATTTAAATATTAAAAGTTTTCCATATCATTAGTACGCAAATATGTATATTGTTATTATTTTATTCTAAAACTTTTATTTATATCTTTCATCATATTTAATTATAAAAAAAGTTTGCTAGTAAGTATTGAAAGAAAAAGCGGTTATGAAAATATCTTTTTTATTCAAGATATTATTAGTAGCAACAAAGCATGAAGATAGGTAGCACACCTTTTGTTGTTATAAAAATGAAAATATATATTTTGTTAAAATATCGTAATAGACTTTGGTCGCTTAAGGAATTGAAATATATAGTTGAATAGATTTCGATTTTAGAGACAACTGAAATTTAATGTCGAAGTTTGTACTCTGATTCAAAACCGAAGCCAAAATACCATTTTTTTACAGCACCTTAATATATTTTGGTTCAAAAGTCAAAATACAATGTCGAAAATAATCGATAGCAAATTTGCTACACTGGTGTCATATGCATATGTAAAACATTTACTATGAACCACATTTTTAACTATTAAGGATTTTCCATATCATTAGTACGCAATTATGTATATTATTATTATTATTTGATTCTAAAATTTGTATTTATATCTTTCATTATATTTAATTATAATAAAGTTAGCTAGTAACTATTAAAAGAAAATGTGGTTATGAAAATATCATTTTTATCAACATATTGTTAGTAGCAAGAAAGCATGAAGATATTTATGTAGCACACCTTTTGTCGTTATAAAAACACAGAGCTAATATGAGATTTTATAGCACACAAACTACAAGAATTGTCCATGGAAACCCAGGGTGAAGAGCATGCTTCACAATTGCTTCGAGCTCAAACCCATATCTGGAATCACATTTTCAAATTCATAAACTCTTTGTCTCTTAAGTGGGCTGTTGAGTTGAGCATAGCAGATATCATACACAACTATGGCCAACCTATGCCACTCTCACAACTCATTGCTTCATTACCACTCCACCATTCCAAGAGTTCCTTTATCAGCCGTTTGATGAAAATTCTGACTCATTCTGGTTTCTTCTCTGAACACCAGGGCACCCCAAATGAGGGTGAAATCATGTATGTGCTAACCGATGCATCTAAATTACTCTTAAAGGACCATAGCTTTAGTATGAGATATTTGCCTCAATTAGTATTTGATCCAATTATGATCAATCCATGGTTTCAATTCTCTACTTGGTTCACAAATGAAGACCCTACATCATTCCAAACTGAAAATGGGATGACATTTTGGGATTTTGCCAGGTGTGAGCCTAAGTTCAACCACTTTTTCAACGATGCCATGGCTAGTGACAGTAAATGGGTTTCTAGTGTAGTGATTGAGAAGTGTGAAGGAGTGTTTAATGGCTAAGGTTATTGCTGAGTCATTCCCACATCTAAAGTGCACTGTACTGGATCTTCCGCATGTCGTTGCTGACTTGCAAGGAACTGAGAACATAGAATATGTTGGAGGAGATATGTTTCAAGCAATTCCTTCAGCAGATTCCATTATGTTAAAGGTAAATATACTATTCATTACATTCTATAAAATGCTCTTTATGATTAATTAATGGTTTTTGTCATTCATCTAACTGGTGGATCAACAAACCCTTTTGAGGTTGCAGTTAAAAGGCAAATAATTTTTTATATAACGATTAAAACATTATTTTACTCTAAATATTTAAAGGACCAACAAAAAGGAGGTGTAAGAATAAAGACAAACATGTGACATCTGGAAGAAAAAGAACACACAACAAAAGTATTTCGCTCAGATCCAAACTTGGAAGTATAAACTCAAAAATAAAGAACAACTGATTCAAAATAAAGTAAATTGTGATGTGCTGATTTTTGAAAAACAAAATTGAATATGCAATGATTTTCCCTTTTTGATTTTGTGATTCTTATCATTTATACTTTGACAATGAAACAGTGGATATTGCATGACTGGAAGGACGAGGAATGTGTGAAAATACTGAAAAATTGCAAGGAGGCAATAGCAAGTAAGGGAAGGGTTATGATCATCGACATGGTGATGGAGAATAAGAAGGAAGATCATGAATTAACTGAAATGCAGCTTTTCCTTGATATGTAGATGATGATGCTGTTCAGTGCAAAAGAAAGAAATCAGAAAGAGTGGGCCAACCTAATTTTCTCTGCTGGCTTCAATAACTACAACATTACTCCCATAGGTTTATTTTCTATCATTGAGGTTTATCCATAGTGTGTTATTGCTGCCAAATGAGATTATGAGAAGAGCTAAACTATCTATTTTTTCTGTTTAAGTTTAGTTTTTCTGTTCTTGTTGTATTAGAATCAAATATATGTGTGCATTATTGTTGTGAAATAAGTTAAAGTCATTTATTTGATGATAATGAATTATGTTGTTCTAACGTTCACGCTACTTTGTTTTTTTTTGTTCAAAATAGTTTAAGAAACGTTGATTTATATATTTTTTTTCTTTTGCATTGAAGATGTTAGAAAAGGACGTAACCTGATGAAATAATGTTAGTCGAAATTATGGTGCATAAGTCGAAATACGTTTTTCAAATTTAATTCAATAAAAACTTCTTAGACAGTATCACGGTTAGTCCTGAAAATATTACTACTCGGGAAAGATATGTTAGAATCATTTTAACAAGAAAACTTAAATATAGTTTCACAATTTTATCTATTGAAAACGATATGTAGAAAAAATAGTCACACTAAAAGAAGTTATCTTTTGCGAAGATAGTTTGTGATTATAAACAATTTGTTACAAATAACGAGATATTTTGTGACATAAATTTTAAAATTTGTGATGATAAATATCAATTTTAAAAACTTTGTTGCAGAAGTTGTCAGAAAAGTGAATTATTAAAAAGATTTGAAGAGTTATTAAAAATGTTTTGTAAAAGTCATCCAAAAACAATAAAATAGTGAACTCTTCCTAGTACCCACGAGCCACACAATATAAAATCTTCAAAACAATTATTCCTTGATTATATTTATACTTTTTTTTTCTTCAAATGACTCTAATGTTTTTTTTTTATCAGCAAAGAATATTAATATATATACAGAGACACTTTAGGGGTGCCTCAACCTTTATACAGATCCTGATTTTACATTGAGGTTCTTAAATAAACAAAACAACCTAATAGATGTGTGTAGCAAAAAGATCAAAGGCAAATAGAGGACCTACATATTCAAAGTACAACTAAAAAGTACCACCTTAAGAATATCCACTCATAGGAACTTATTCAAGTTGGTACACATTGACAATTATTGGATTCATTCCTTTAGTCCAGTGCTAGATTCAATACGTTCATGATCTATTTGAGAGCTTCCTGATCAGTAAACATCAAAGTATTGTGTGTCCAGTAAATCATTGCACCTTTGAAGACTTCCCCTGTGAAATATTCTGCATAAAGCAAAAGAAACCTCTAGATTGAATAGTCTGAGTGGGTTATAACACATGTTTCCTCCATATCATATTTTGATTGGAGGATTCTACGTTATTGATTTGATGCACTCAATTGGGCACAAATTCCAATCATTATAAGAGAAATGGACATGTGGAACTTTGTATTTCATCCATGTCCAAGCATTTAATTGTGCCAAAGTAAATATTTCCTCTAGATCCACTTTCCCTTGTTTAAACACAATCTTATTTCTATGGTTCCAAATATTCCAAATAATTGATATCCATAAGCCCTTCCCTATTTTATTTTCTTTGTTGTTTAAGGCCATTAAAGAAAATTGTTGGAAATGCATATTTAGTTGCTTATGTTGCACTGAACATATACCCACCCATTTATGCTGTAAAGCTTAAAGCAAAGTATATGATACTTTGAAGGCATTCAATCTCAAGTATTACTTATCTTGATTTAAGTGCTATGTTATGGCTTAATGAATATTGTTTTATCAGTAAAACGAATATATATAAAAGTATCATAGCATTTTGTTGCTCCAACACCTGTGTTTATACCTATCAGAGATAAAAAGAATAACATAAGAAACTAAAAAAGAGATACAGGGATGCCTCCAAAAAACTAACTCTTGTTCTAATTACAAAATACCCCTTCAAACTACCAACTTGTTTAACCAACACATATAAGCTCAAAGAAAATAAGTTGTTTCACAAAAGAAGAAAGGGGCTTCTCCTTGTACCTCCAACCATTACTTCTGTACCCCCAAAACTTTCATTATTCCCAGCTTTGCCCATTCTGAAAAATAAAGGAAGAAAGAGAAAAAACAGTAAAAATGAAGTTTTACCGCACTGCACCCCTGAACTCCTTGCACCCCGTCAGGAATCTTCAGCTTTGCACCCCTAAAACCTAAAACGAATATGTTTGACTTAGAGGAACAACAGCAACAGCGAGGCATTTAAAATTTTGCCAATCTCTCCATTCACCTCCTTCACTCAATCTCTCCTCACCCACTCATTCACGCAATCTCTCCTCACTCACTCAATCTACTGCCTTTACATTTACTCGCTAGTGGCTTTGTAGAGTACATCCGAGCAGCACCCGCAGACCACGAGGAACCAGCAGCCGCACACCACCACGAACCAGGACCACCAATATGAGCGAGCCATTCCATATCTCCTTCCGTTCGCACTTAATCCACAATCCAATTAAGTTCTCTCTTGATTTTTCCTTAATGATGATGGTGATTGATGAACCTGAACGTGGTATATGCTGCATGTGCTCTTTCAATCCGTTTGTTTTTTAAAAAATGGAATTCGTGATCCGTGAAAAGTATGAAACGGATTTCGAAATCCGTTTCATAAATTTTCATGGTTTTTTATGAAACGAATTTCGGGATCCGTTTCATACTTTTCTGAAATAGATCACGAATTTCGTTTCACAATTTTTTTTTTCTAGAAACGGAATTTGTGATCCGTTTCAGACAAGTATGAAACGGATTCCAAAATTCGTTTCATAAATTTTCATGTTTTTTTATGAAACGGATTTCGGGATCCGTTTCATACTTTTCTGAAACGGATCATGAATTTCATTTCACAAATTTTAATTTTTTTTTCTAGAAACGGAATTTGTGATCCGTTTCAGAAAAGTATGAAACGAATTCCAAAATCCGTTTCACAAAAAAACATGAAAATTTATGAAACGGATTTCGGAATCCGTTTCATACTTTTTTGAAACAGATCACAAATTACACATTCCGTTTTTGAAGCTTAATTGTGTAATCACTTAACTCCTCCCCATTGGAAGTCGTGAAACCAACGTGCATGAAGCCTTCAAATGTCTCAGAGAGGTCTACTTGGGAAACAAGAATGGGAGTGGGTAGATGAAGAAGGCTCTACCGATGGAGGAGGAGGAGCATGTGGTTCGGTGGGTGGTGAGAGTGATGACTTTGTGAGAGAAGAAAGCAGTAAATTATTGGGGGTGCAGGGAAAAAGAAAGCATTGATGGCCATAGTAAATTTCATTTACTTTTCTTTCACCCACCCACAAGTAAAAATTGATTAGGGTCAAAAGGGTAATTATTGGGAATACAAGAGAAGGTTTGGAAGTACATGGAGAAGCCCCCAAGAAGAAAACACAGAAAACAAATTGGCAAAAAAAATTATCCAAGCCCAACAAATTCAAAAGGTCACTTTGGTGTTGTCCTTCCTTTGCTTTTGTCACTTTTAATTACACTACTTAGTGGTTTTTCCAAGTTCATACTCCTGTGTAGCTCTGCATAAAATACCACACACATTCCTATTTCTATTTGCCACTTCCCTATTTGTAATAAACATCATATGTTAGTCATAATTTTAAATACTAGGAAACATCCATGTATAACCTTCCGACTCTAATCTTTTGCACAATTTATTGTTACCTAAATTTATAAATTTTGTAATCAATATAGGTTATTGTTATAAAAATGAAATATCTTATATTAATTTTTTAAAATAATAAATTAAAAATATTTAAATCAACATTAAAAGTTTTTATCTAACATATATGAATAGACAAGTTTATTCATACATTAATTAGACAAGTATATCAACAAAATATCAAACGAGCCATTCCTACATTAATTAGAAGAGTCTATTGGTAAATATATTAGACAAATCTATTAATACATACTAAATAACTTTATTCATTATTTTATTGTTAGATAAGACGAGTCTTAAAATACACATAGATGAGTCTTTTTATACAATGATTAGATGAATCTAACAATACACATTAGACGAATGTGTCCATATATATATTGATCTGACGAGTATACCAACACATACTAGACAAATCTATTGATGCACTTTTTAAATAAGTCTAACAGTACACAATAGATCACTTTCTTAATACATTGATTTGTATATTTAGTAAGTATATTCTACATAAAATTATTTTTGGTGAGACTACTCTATATTTTTTTTGCACATGCTCTATCTTTTTTATATTTACAATTTTTAGAGACATTCAATTTCTAAATAGATTTACTTTGATTTTATTCAAAATTTAATTATAAACTTAAAAATATTATTATTTTTCTCACCCTCAAAATCGCTTTTAATATAATATATATTTATTAATATAAAATAACACACAAAAAAACATCAACGTTTGCACAAACACGAATTTAAAGTCTATTATCGATTATAATATAAGAAAAGAATATATTAAGAATTTTACATTTTTAGCCATGTTTATGTTACTGACAATGTCTCATGTTAGTTTTTTAGTCATTTATTATTAATATACTAATTTATTATTATTATAGACCCGGAATCCAAACCCGTAATAACACAAATTAATTACAAACTTTAAAATATTATTATTTACTTTTCTAACTTAGAAATCTCTTTTAATATAATATAACATATATATATATATATATATATATTTATATTTACAAAGACAAAAAAAACATAAATAAACACTGCCATATTTATGGCTTAATAAAGCTAGCAAACTATAAAAACAATACAAAGAATGTGCTAAAACAAAAAATCATTTTAAAAAATAATATATACAGAGAATTAGGCCCTCACTAAGGTAATTTTAAAAATAATATAAAGAGGACAAAGTTCTCATTAAGATAAAATTAATTTCTAATAATAAACAGAGAGGACCGTTAACAAATTTTAAAAAATAATATAAAGAGTAATAACCCCTGGCTAAAGTAAAATTAATTTTAAAAAATGGAGAGAGGGTCAAACCCTCACTAATGGATAAAATTTTAAATTTTTTTAAATTATTATATTTTATAGTAAGTATATGCTTAAAATTATTTAATTACAAAAAATTACAAAGAGTTTTTTAATGTACAATATCATTTTAAAACATAATATATATAGAGAGGATTAGACCTTTGCTAAGCTAAAACAAATTCAAAAAGAAATATAAAGAGAGAATAAAACCCTTATTAAAAGATAAAATGAATTTTTAAAGCAGAAAATTATTAAAAAATAAGCAGATAGAGAGGGCAATATCCTTGCAAAGCTAAAATCACTTCTTAAAAATGATATAAAGAAAGCGTCAAACTCTCGCTAAGAGATAATTATGTTTTAAAAAATTGAAAGAGAGATGATGCCCTCGTTAATGGATGAAACTTTTATTTTTTAAAATTATTAAATTTTATAGGTGGTGAGATGGTTACTATCTTCCTGTTCCGTCCATAGAACCAACACTTATTTGCTTTTAATTTATGACCCACACTATTTTTTCGTTATTTAATGAATGAATCCTTGAAGTGTCAAGTGGACTGATGAAAAAAAAAATATCACCATAACAAGAATATTTTGAAGGTCTTACAAGTATAACCTACTACGATAGGTATTAATAAATTTGACGTAGAATGTATACCTTACTAGAACATGTATTCCTACACCAAACATAAAACATACATCACTACTACAACGAAAACATTTAACAACAGTTATTTTACATGTTAGACTGCTATTAAAAAATCATAATCTATCATTCTATAGTAAAAAATAAGAATTTTTTCATGGGTTTACAATCGTATCATGTAATTTCTTACAGTTAGGAAGCGTAACTTATTTTTTATATACTATTTTATTAACTTGTATTTATATACTTTTTAAAATTACACTACAAGAAAAAATATTTTTAACGGAGGTTTATTTTTACATTACCCAGGATTAAAACCTCTACAAAGTTCTTTACCCGGGGTTTCGATTTCCCCCGCTAAACCATCCCTGGAGAAGGTGTTAGCC
>Ga0214542_1005792_pt1 | contig 23178 bp, 9 predicted proteins | sample CNSS1metaG_FD_160096 | JGI IMG/M metagenome (GOLD analysis project Ga0214542, IMG submission 160096) | Root nodule microbial communities from cowpea collected in UCLA plant growth center, Los Angeles, California, USA - CNSS1 | ecosystem: Host-associated > Plants > Roots > Nodule | place: USA...
AAAAGTTTCGATTTTTTGTTTTTTTTTTTGTTGTTTTTCTTTTTATGCTTCAGATGCTACTCATTTTCCCTTTTTTTGAACATTTTTGGTTTTGAATTTTTCAGATCTGGAGAAACAAGGCTTGGAGGTAAAGATTTAAGGTGATTTGCAAAGGAGATTAAAAAAGATTTGATTTTGAGTTTTTTTTTGTTTTTCTTTTTATGCTTCAAATGCTTCTCATTTTTTCTTTTTTTGAACTTTTTTGGTTTTGAATTTTTCAGATATGGAGAAACAAGGCTTAGAGGTAAGGTTTTAAGGTGGTTTGCAAAGGAGATTAAAAAAGATTCAATTTTTAGTTTTTTTTTTTGTTTTTCTTTTTATGTTTCAGATGCTTCTCATTTTTCCTTTTTTTGAACTTTTGTAGTTGTCGTTGACAGAAGGGATGTCGAAGTAAATACCGATTTTTGTTTGCTATTAATGAGAATTTTTGTAAGGTTTTCTTCTCGCTGATAAACTTTATTTTATTTTTAGATTTTCTAAGTTTTGTTTTTGTTTTCTTATTTGATTAGGCAGCAGCAAGAAGGGTCTAGGGTGACCACGATTGATATTGTTACCCATTTGCAGGTTTTTATTTTTATGTCTACGCAATGTTTTTTGCTCTGTTGTGTGTTGTGTTTGCCTTTTTGTTTCAATGGAAATACTCTTTTTATTAGTTTTTCCTTAATCCAACAGGTTTTAACGATATTTCATGTACTTTATCTGTTCGTATAGCTTGTGGATCCCCTGTCAATTACCTTTAGTGTGAAATTGTTCACTGCATGTATGAATTAACATTCAAGTATTGATGGATAGACTTGGTTTTAAGTATATATGCTCACATGTTTAGTTCTATAATTCAAAAACTGATTTTGGGCTCCCCAAATTATGGATCGCAGAATCGAAAATATATGAAAACATATATTTTAGGTATATATTTGTGTTTGTGCCATAATTTGCATGGTAAATATAATTAAAATGGAGGTAAGCAATTGTATTTGCAGATTAGGGACTCTTTTATCTAACATTGTGTCCTGCATATTATTGATTTTGTCTTTTATTTTGAAATATTTCTCTTTATTTGAAACGATCACCTACATTTATGCCTGATGAGATCATCTGGAGTAAAATGGCCAACAATTTCATTTTGGTGCATGAAATGCAAATTTATGACATCTTCCAACTACTACCAAATCAAATTCATGAATAAGCCCGTGAGAATTCTGTTGTCTCATTATTCCAAACACAACCTGTTCTTTTATTTATAAATATGTTTTTAGTTCCTTTTTCTTGATCAATAGGTTGTTATGGTAGTTGAGAGCTTGGTGGTTAACATTGCACTCACCATTGTTTGGTTATGCAAGGTCACTAGCATGTAATCTTTACATAATGGAGATGTTCAATGAAGTGCTAATAGATATTGAAGAATCTCACCTAATGACTGTAAGCCCCCTTATTGATTCTTTTTATATATTCGTGCTAAGAATTTGATTGATGGAGTGTTCCAACCATCATTTTAACCGTGCAGGGACCGCCACAACATTGCAAATAGATCAGACAAGATTTTATGTTATGATAGTCTTAGTTGTCTTCTCTAACGTGGTGATTATATATAGTGATGTATATGCCTTTATCAAGCATAACCAAATTTCACGTGAATGATTTCCATCATTCTAGATTAGAGAAGCTGAATTCGATGGGTTGATTTTAATATGGGTTTTCTGAGAGTATTCAATGGGTTGATTTGAATAAATAGAGAAGCTACCCATGTACAAAAGTGTTTCAGAAGTGTTGTAGTCTACAACATGCATTCATCCTCCTCTGTAATTTGCCATTTGTTGTAGTAGTTGAAAGTTATTTTGAACAATACTCTCTCCCTTTCCTTGATTTGTTATTCCTCAAATGTAATAATACAAAACCTTTGTTTACATTTGTATGTATTGTATTAAGTGAAAAGGAATGAATTAATTAAAGAGATGGTATACATTTCAAGAATTGGATGAGATAAAAATATAGTTTCCATTTATATTCCTGTCTCTCTTCTCTTTTTCTATTGTTGAAGAAATTAAATTGTAGATTTGAGAATTACTTAGTAAAAACAGTTATATTGCTTAAATGTAAATGAATTTGAGTTATTACTTGTCTGCAAAATTAATATTGCTTAAATGTAAATAAATTTCATAAGTTATTACTTGTCTGCACAATTAAGTATTCGGTTTGTTTCAGTTATATTGCTTAAATATAAATGAATTTTATAAGTTATTATTTGTCTGCAAAATTAAGTGTTCAATTTGTTTTAATTATTTCTTTTCCGTAGAAAATCACTTTTGCTTTACATAAAAAAATGACAGTTACAATTTTATTTTAGAATGTTTTATATAAACTTTATAAAAGCTTAAATTACTAATTATTTTTTGTAGATTGCGGAAAAGGTGATAAGTTTAGTTTCAAATTAAAACTATATTTTGTAATTGTAATAAAAATAACGTTTACCTTTTATATTCTCTAAAGTATTAAATGTTTATATATATATATATATATATCTTTAGAAAAATTTAAATTCTAAATTTTTAAATTTTTAAGTAGTGTGAAGAAATTTCTGAAACTTTCTTACAAACTTACAATTTTTTTTTATGTTTCATTGTTACTTAGAATAAAATCAGTGTGATTGAAATTTAATTATCAATAAAATTTTAAAAATATCGAAAACATCTATTTTTCTGTAATTATTAAAATTTATTTAAAATGTCAAAAACATCCTTACAATTTTATTTATTAAGATAAATTTTTGTTATCCTCAAATTTATCCTTACAGTGAAAAAAACATCAGTAACCATTAGTTTTATCTATTCAAATATTCTTTATCATTGTTTAATAATATTTATTTTCTATAATGATTATATTTTTTATTATAATAATCACTCCAATTATTATAGTCAACATACACTTTTACATTTCAAAAACATTTTTTTTCTGATTGCAATAAATATTCAATTATTCATTCCAAACATTATCTAAAACAAGTTTTTAAATTTATAATCATGCATACTATTATTTATTGAATATTAAAAATAAAATTAATTACTATAATACTTTTACATATTATGTTTAACTTTTATTATAAATTCAATGTCTACGATGTATTTTTGTTTAAAAATTTTAACATCAATTTTAGGTTACTTTAACTTTTTTCTAATAGGGACCGTATCTCACAATATATTTGCATTTTTTCATCATTTTTTTAACTTGATTATTTATGTGCAGGCAATACTTTTGTACGGGATCAAAGTTCAAAATATACCTACATTTTATTTTAACAACGATATGTATGTATATATTTTATTGTTTGATATGTGGTACATATCAAACAATAACAATTAACTTAGAGTCAATATTTACATTTGATAACAATATCTTATTTATTTCTTTTTTAACTTTAACCTTGAATTCATGTTAAATTTTTAATAAGATTACATTCACAATATGTTTTCACTTTATTCATATTTGAATGTTACTCTTTATTTAAAATAATTTAAGTTTAACTTCTTATTTTTTATTCCATATGTCTAAACTTTCCAATATTTTTTAATAATATAAATAAATTCTTTATTCAAATATAACAATAAAAATATTGATTTTCTTAATCTAAATTATAAAAAAAAAAAAAAACAGATACGGGTCTCATACTAGTTATTTAGATAAGGACACTTCTATCAAACAAAAATAATGAAATAAGTTTCTCAGTATATTAAATTATTTAAGTTAATTGTATAAAATTTATTTGGTATTAACGTTTTTAAGATGATTTTTATGCATAACTTTTTTTCCTTCTAGTCACGTGACGTGCATGATGATTCTGATGTTGTCAAGAAGGTATGGTAAAAATCGAAAATTTTGCATTGCAGCTCAAGAAAAAAATTGAAGAGAACTTTCTGTCAAAGATAATTTATACACTTGAAATTGAACTATTTATTTACTAATAATATGATCTTTTGATGGAGGAATTCCAATGACAATTACAAGTGTAAAAACTTGAACATGAATTTCTCTGCCAGCATGTTTTCCCTCTATAATCCATGCTTGTTTTCTCTGCTACTTTTAGTGGTTGCTTTGGTGATGACATGAGTAAGAACACCAATAGGGCAAAAGAACAAGCACAGAGAAACTGAATGCCTTGTCTCAATCTCATTCTCAAGTCCATCCAGAAAAACATGTCTGGATTTAGAGACACATGTCAACAAAATGAATGAGAAAAAAGTTTAGCAATATTAAACAGGATCATCGAATTATACGAAAAAAAATAATAAATAAGAGACTATAAGTGATACATTTTTATTGACTAAATTTGGTTTTGGTCTTTTAGTGTTTTATTTGTTCCTTTTTGTATTAAGGAGGACAAAAGCCAAATAGTTTATGCATCCATAATATCCCTAGATAACAAATATAAACCAGGAAGCACGAGGAAACTTACATTACCCCTTAACATATAAGAATGATCTAAAGAATTTAAATGTTAGATTTCCTAATATATGAAAGAAAAAAAGCAATATCCCAAAACCCTAGTTTACATATTTCTGATAACGTGCATCATTATCTATCTCAACTTTCATTAACAAGTTGAACGAACAACATGACTCTGTTAAAGTGTTAAGAATAGAAGAGATTATCAAAGTAATTGAGTTGTTCATTTTTCTTCTTTAGATCTTCAACAAGATTCAACACACTTTTTATAATCATTTTGATTCTTTACAACAACAAATTGAAGAGAACTAATTAGAGTTCTAGTGGAAAGAGATCATAGAAGGATGCTAAAGGTGTTTCACATTTCAGTGATTTTCTTGCTGGATTCAGACACAGTGAGACACCATATACGTGAAGGCACACTCTGGATACCAGATTCTCCTAAGAACAACCACAACACCGCTTCTAGAATTTTTCTTTCATAATTTGTATCATTGTTTTCACAGATCAACACCAAATTTCATTCCCCTAACAGCATCACTTCTCCTTCTAAATTATAAAATTGTTTTCCCATTTGTTGATTCATCTGTAAATATAACTCATCAAGAAATGTTGAGTTACAATACTCTAATTTTTTATTGTAGCCAGTTTTGGCTGGATTTGGGTTGTTGGTTTTGATATCAGAAGCAGAAAGATAAAAGTTAAGAGTTGAAAGTGAAGACAATGTTCTGTTTCAATGGGTGCGTACAGTGAAAGATGAATTTACCATTTTGAGCTCTCCTCATTGTTCTGGACTCATGATGTTGCCTCCTAGTTGTTCGATGAAATGTAACACTGTCATCATTCTTTGCTCCGCCCCGTTGCTCCAAAATGGTGGAATTTGGTTGAGTTAACTTTCTTTCAATTTTCAACTTCATTTTTTCATTCTCATGAAAATGGGAGCTTTTGTTTCTAGATTGAATTTTTGGGATATTTGAAGAGTGAATTTTTCTAGTGGGAGGATTGCGCTTGTGGTGGTGGATTTGTCATTTTCGGGTATGTGCAATTGGGTAATGTTTCGTTGAGTTTTAAAGGTGAGTGTGACTTTTTGATTTACAGGTTGTAAGTTGCCATTTTCGTTTAGGGCTTTATGATTCTTAATACCAACATCTCCACAGTTGCAAATGACTGTTCCAAAATAATTTTTTAACAAACATTTTATTGAAAAAATTAAAAAATAGAGTAATTTTTTAATTTTTTTAAAATTTAAAAGAATAAAGTAATATAATTTTAGTGTTTCTTTTTACAAAAATTGTTATTTGTCAAAGTTTATAGAAAAAAATTTGTCAAATTATCATTTTCCATGATTCTTACCCTATACTCTATTCACACCACCGAAGAGAAACTAATGATACAATGTGACATGTATCCATTTTAACATACAAACCATCGCCTCTAAACGACTTTAATGCAAATTAATAAAAGGAACCACATGTGGTCTTTCTAAAAGAACGAGTACTACATTTAGTCAAAAATAAATTAAAAAAAATCATTAAAAATTACTACAAATACAAAATTAAAAGTGTAATTAAACTATAAAATTATTTAAAAGTTAGTCTTTAAAATATAAACTTAGATAACAAAATTAATTTTAAAGTACAATTCAATTAAAATTGCACATTGAACTATCAATGAAAATAAATTTGGTCTTTTAAATAGTAAATTTAAATGAGTGACACCAATAATATAAATTATAATATTTTTTAAAATAATTTTAATTTTATAGGTATAAATAAAATGAAATGAAAATATATGAAGTCAAAATCTAAACAATTCATTGTTTTGTCGCATACCGTAATTAAATACCTGTACATACTAATCATGAGTATGTATTAAAGATATCCATTTAGTATTTTTTATAGATCTTACCTCACTTACGGATGTCCAGTTATTTACAATACTCTTATAATTGATTTTCGGCATTTTAGCCTTCCTGGCGTTGTGGTCGTATTCTCTTTTATAAGTAATATCATAAACAACAAGAAATCTCATAAATAGATCAACGATCAGACTAGGGCGTTATTCTGATGAACAAGATCCTCTTAAGAGGCGAGTTCAGAGCATACTCATCCCACTGTCTATAGCACCTTCTATGCCAGTTGTTCTTAGATATCTTAGAACCTTAACATAATACAGATATAAGATTTCGAAGAGAAGAGCAAAGAGTTTAGAAACACAATTTTGTATTCACAATGCCTTCAAAACCCGATGATCTTTCTCAAAGGGAAGAGGCTTATTTATAGAAATCCATCTCCGGATTTCAAAACCTTACTTAGCTAAGTCTCACGTCCGTAGACGTCAGCGCTTACATCATAATATTCGGATTCAAATAAAACAAACTGGAATCTGGAAAATGACAAACATATTGGCCGACAGGTAGGCTTGAATTTTACAGTTGTCTTTTACTTAATGAAATACATTAATCCTTGAAGATTGGTTCGTGACTAGGAGAGAGATTTGGATCGGTATCACTCTCCATGGTATCACCTTCATGTTCAGCTGGAACCCATGAGTCAAAATCTTCTTTATCTTCTTCTGGTCCTCCTAGGTCTCTTGATATCTGAAATTGTTCTTCAGGGATATAGAATTTCTGTGGTAGTAGAACCCTGCTGTATGATTCTCCCCTTGTCGTATTTCCCTGAGGTGCCTGACTAGTTGTAGCCTATAACTTTCAGAGATAGGGTAATCATCAAAGGTTCCCCAGAAATAAGCTTTGTTTTTTGACCAAATTGCTCTAGAGTGATTTTGATAATATGGACGGTGGATAATGACAATAGAGGTGGATTTAGACAAATCCACATTTCTTTGTCTTTGATAATGAAGAATCTTTTCTAGTTCATGTCTCCACCATGGGATGGGAGAAAACCATTCTAACAAGGTCCAGAACAGATAATCATGTTTGAAAGGATCGTTCAAGATGTTGTAGGTTTCTTGGACTTTCAAGACTAAAGGGATGGATCTTTGAACAATTTTACACCAAATGACCCAAAGAGTTGGTTCGCAGATATCACATCCGACTCCTAGAAATAATTCATATATCCCTCCTAATTCATTATTTGGATCAAGCATGCATGGGAGACTGTATTTGTATTTCAGGGTCTCATGAAGATAATAGAAATACCTTGAATGTGCAAATTGGAGAATATCTGTAGGAGATGTGGGATATAGTCCAGGAGGGTATTCTTTCTGGATTTTGGCCATATTGGGCAAAGTTTTAACCATAAAAATTAGAGGGAAAGTGTTGATGGCAGTAATCATCTGGATAGCTTTTCTGGGTCTTGAGAGAAAATCTGGGATTAAGTTATTTTTTCCTTTGAGATATTTGACTGAGAAATCATACCTAGAGAACCAATCCTTTAAGCGAAGGATCTGGGGGTCTGGTGGCATCTTGTTTTTGAATTCTAAGATTCTAGGAAAGGACGAATTGTCCATTTGTACTTCGAATTGGAAACCTCTAAGATGGAAATCAAATTTCTTAATGCCATTTTTGACTGCAAAAGCTTCTTTGAAAGTTGTATGGTAGTGTTTTTCGGCTTCTTTGAATTCACCACTTGCATGTCCACAATAATCTAGATGGTTTCCATTTTCCTCCATTAGAACAGCTCCCCAATAATGATTGCTGGCATCAGTTTGTTGAATTCTTTTCCAATTTCTTGGAATCTTGAGAGCAGGAGGGTGTTGTGCTATTTTTTTGATCTCGGATACTACTCGGGTCTGTTCTATCCCCCAAGGAGGGGGGTCCTTTTTTAATAATCTGGACAAAGGGCTGGTATACCTTGCAACTTTGGGAATAAAATCACGAATATAATTGAGGATCCCCAAAAATTGTTGAATCTCCTTGATGGTCAAAGAGCAGTCAGGGAATTTTAGAAGTTCTTGAGCTATATGGGGTTGAGGTTGGTATGTGCCTTGGGAGAAATGCATTCCAAGAAAATCAATTTCTAGTTGTGCCAAATGGATCTTTTTTTCTGAGAGCATAATACCGTGTTGATCAGCCAAAGAGATGAATTGTTCTAAGAGGACTTTGTGAGATTCTTTGTCTTTGGAGAAAAGCAAAATATCATCTATGTAAATGATAACACTATTTAGGATGGGCTCGAAGATCTTGGTCATAGCTTTCTGGAAGAGAGAGGGGGCTACTTTGAGTCCAAATGGGAGTACTGTCCACTGATATTGGGCACTAGGAATACAAAATGCGGTTTGTACCTCTCCGAGGGTTTAATGCTTATCTGCCAGAAACCTGATTTGAGGTCAAATTTTGAGAAGATTGATGATTCTTTGAGCAGAACTGGAAGTATTGAGGCCTTTGGGATAAGAAATTTATCATCTTTGAGGAAATGATTCAGAGGTTTGTAGTCTATGACAAGCCTCTTTTTCTCGCGAAGTTTTTCTGCCCTTTTATCCACATAGAAGGTCTGGCATGCCCAGTTTGACTGGGTTGGTTCTATCAATCCCTGTTGTAAGAGATCTAGACACTCTTGCTTAGCCAGGAGTAAGTCTGAAGGAGACATTCCAGGGTGAGAGGCTTTGGTTGGGTTGACATCTTTGTTAAGTTTAAAAGGGAGATCAATGAAGAATTCTGAGTTCTTCCACAAAGGGCGAGGATGTCTGAACTCTTTATGACTGTTGGCACACAAGGGGCTCAATTTTGTTCTGATATCGGTTAGATCAATTGGTCCTTCATGTAGAGAGAAGAGTTTGGCAGTATCAACAAAAGTTTGAAACTTTTTCTTGAATCTTAGACCAGTAGGAAGGATGCATAAGGATCCTGTGTTGGAGAAAACATCCATTCTAATCAGTATGTCTCTGTCTGGGAGTTTGCTGCCTATGACTTTGGCCCAAACTATACATTCTGGGAAAAATCGGATCCCAATGGGATTTTTTGATACTAGCTCTGTTTTGAACATTTTCCCATTAGCTGCTATGAAGTATGAAACTTCTTGCTTCCAATAATCAGCATGTAGAATGTCAGGATTAACCATAGTTTTCTGGGCTCCTGTGTCTATGTAGGCAATAGCCTTGATGGGCTTGTCATACTTTGAAGGAAAGATCTGGACTGGGAAATGAGGCTTGGGAGGAACAATAGTAATGCTGGAAAGTTCCAGGGTTGAGAAGACTGGTACAGACTTTGTTTCACTATGTAATTCTTCTTCAGAAGAATCTTGGAGTGCAAAAATGGTAGCCTCATCAGGAGAACTTTGTTCTGAATAAAGAGATTCTACATCTTCTTCTCCTAAGTTGAGGGAAGAGATAAGCCTGATAGCTTTGTCTGCTTTATTAGGACAATCTTTAGCAAAATGTCCTTTCCTCCCACAGATAAAACAATTTTGGTTTGGAGTTCTCCCTTTGGTTTTTTTCTTCTTGAAGAACTTAAAGGATTTTTTCTTCTTTGGAGGTTCTGTATTTTTTGTCTTTTTGTGGGAACAAATACATTTTTCTTTGCATTTGATCTGCTGATAGGGCTTGTTGCATGCTTTAGCAAATCTACTTCTCTGATTTAAAATATCTGAGAAGTGTTGATGTTGTCTGCACAGCTTATCTACAGCCTCCTTGGTCATCTGGTGGATCTGTCCCATTGTCATGTGGGAGAAATCCTTCTGAGCAGCAATAGCCATTCTGTTAAGTTCTGGTTGGAGGTCAACTGGAAGAGAAGCAACATAAGTATTTTTTAGGCTTGGGTCATTTCCTCCGTTGAGTAAGTAAAACCTTTGTATCATTCTTTTGAAATGTCTATCCAAGTCTTTCATGCTAAGCGAACAACATTTCATTTCAAAGAATTCCTGTCTTATTTTTCTGTCAGTGATAGCTCTATCTCCTATAAATTCTTCGTGAAGAGCTCCAAGGACAGCTGCAGTACTACCCAAGGTATGGAACTGGTCTTGCCTGACGGCTCCCAGATTGTGATACCATTCTTTTAATGTCCCTGTCATTCTACAACAGAATTCTTCTATAACCTTGTAAGTATCTGTTTCTTTAATGAGCTTAGTGTCCAGCCATGCACCAAACTCAATGAGTCTTTTCCTCCATTGGTCGGGTGTTATGTCATCCAGAGTAAACCAAGGTCCACTAATGGGTCTCTGGCTATCTCCTCTAGGAGGGAAAGAGCTGACTTCTTCTTCTTCTTCTGGAGATTCATAAATACGCTCATGCCTGGTGGACGAGGTGTTGGCCATGAGGATGTCAAGGAAATGTTTTCCTTGTTCTTCTTCTTTATTGATATCTAGGAGAGATTCTTCTGTATCATATTCAGAAGAAGTATATTCGGAGGGTGTCAAGTGGGGACTTATGCAGGCTTCTATAGTGAGTTGGGAATAAGGATCCTGTGAGTCTTGAAAAACTTCTCTTTCTTTTTCTGGATTGGTAGAAGAGGTTTTTTTTAGCCCAGGGATTTCTGGTTGTTTTCGGGTTCTGTGCGCTGAGGCAGTAGGTAATACCCAGGGAGATGATTGGTAGGGAGGATGAAAGGAAGAAATCCTAGTAGAGGGTAAAAGAGATGGCACAAAAGCATAAGGATCAGGATAATACAATTGTTTTTCTTTTCTGACAATAATCTCATCTAACTCTTGGATCTGGCTTTTGAGCTTTCTAATTTCTCTTTCTTTTTCATCAGAGGCTTTCCCAAAAGAGGTGATTTTCCATTCATTCTCAAGGCGTGAGATTTCTAAGGAGAGATGTTGGTAATGCTTCTGCATTCTTTCTGATAAGTGTAGAAGTCTCCCGTCTGTTTCTTCAATATAGGTTGAAAGCCTGCTTACCCTGGCATCAATGCGCTTTAATATATTATTTTGCGCCTTAGCATTCTCTGTCTGCCAGTTGAGGACCTCTTCTGCTTGGCTTAGAGGTTTGAGTCTTCCTTCTGGTCCAACTTCAGATGGAGAAATGTTAGGCCTGGTTGCAATGTTATAAACTGGGTCCACAAGTCTTTCTAGGGAAGGAATTCAGACTCATAATTCGCCTCAGTGAACATCATACATGGAATAGGAAGTCTGGGAAGAGAAGGGTATCTTCCCAAGATTTCTAAGCACCGTTTTTGTTTCCAGAAAGGATCTGGAAGATTTTGCTGGTGTAGGCCAATCCATGAGCGATCTGCTGGTGGGGATCTGCCATGAGGAGGAGGAGAAGGTTTGCAGCTGCCTGGATTATCATCATCCCCTTCTTCTTCTTCGTCACTCGAATCATCATAGTCATGGTGACAGTCACAATCTGGATCACACATATCAGGATCAGCATCCCATATAAAGTGACCATTTATCTTGTCAGTGAAGATTGGTGTTCCATTTGGTTGGACGCCCCAGATAGGTATCTTTCCTTCTTTAGTACACGGTTGTATCATCATAGATTGGAAGATATGAGAAGAGCTGCTGACTGGATCTCCTTCAGGTTTTTAAACTTAACAAAGATGTCAACCCAACCAAAGCCTCTCACCCTGGAATGTCTCCTTCAGACTTACTCCTGGCTAAGCAAGAGTGTCTAGATCTCTTATAACAGGGATTGATAGAACCAACCCAGTCAAACTGGGCATGCCAGGCCTTCTATGTGGAAAAAAGGGCAGAAAAACTTCGCGGGAAAAAGAGGCTTGTCATAGACTACAAACCTCTGAATCATTTCCTCAAAGATGATAAATTTCCTATCCCAAAGGCCTCAGTACTTCCAGTTCTGCTCAAAGAATCATCAATCTTCTCAAAATTTGACCTCAAATCAGGTTTCTGGCAGATAAGCATTAAACCCTCGGAAAGGTACAAAACCGCATTTTGTATTCCTAGTGCCCAATATCAGTGGGCGGTACTCTCATTTGGACTCAAAGTAGCCCCCTCTCTCTTCCAGAAAGCTATGACCAAGATCTTCGAGCCCATCCTAAACAGTGTTATCATCTACATAGATGATATTTTGCTTTTCTCCAAAGACAAAGAATCTCACAAAGTCCTCTTAGAACAATTCATCTCTTTGGCTGATCAACACGGTATTATGCTCTCAGAAAAAAAGATCCACTTGGCACAACTAGAAATTGATTTTCTTGGAATGCATTTCTCCCAAGGCACATACCAACCTCAACCCTATATAGCTCAAGAACTTCTGAAATTCCCTGACTGCTTTTTGACCATCAAGGAGATTCAACAATTTTTGGGGATCCTCAATTATATTCGTGATTTTATTCCCAAAGTTGCAAGGTATACCAGCCCTTTGTTCAGATTATTAAAAAAGGACCCCCCTCCTTGGGGGATAGAACAGACCCGAGCAGTATCCGAGATCAAAAAAATAGCACAACACCCTCCTGCTCTCAAGATTCCAGGAAATGGGAAAAGAATTCTCCAAACTGATGCCATCAATCATTATTAGGGAGCTGTTCTAATGGAGGAAAATGGAAACCATCTAGATTATTGTGGACATGCAAGTGGTGAATTCAAAGAAGCCGAAAAACACTACCACACAACTTTCAAAGAAGCTTTGGCAGTCAAAAATGGCATTAAGAAATTTGATTTCCATCTTAGAGGTTTCCAATTCGAAGTACAAATGGACAATTCGTCCTTTCCTAGAATCTTAGAATTCAAAAACAAGATGCCACCAGACCCTCAGATCCTTCGCTTAAAGAATACCCTCCTGGACTATATCCCACATCTCCTACAGATATTCTCCAATTTGCACATTCAAGGTATTTCTATTATCTTCATGAGACCCTGAAATACAAATACAGTCCCCCATGCATGCTTGATCCAAATAATGAATTAGGAGGGATATATGAATTATTTCTAGGAGTCGGATGGGATATCTGTGAACCAACTCTTTGGGCCATTTGGTGTAAAACTGTTCAAAGATCCATCCCTCTAGCCTTAAAAGTCCAAGAAACCTACAACATCTTGAACGATCCTTTCAAACATGATTATCTGTTCTGGACCTTGTTAGAATGGTTTTCTCCCATCCCATGGTGGAGACATGAACTAGAAAAGATTTTTCATTATCAAAGAAAAAGAAATGTGGATTTGTCTAAATCCACCTCTATTGTCATTATCCACCGTCCATATTATCAAAATCACTCTAGAGCAATTTGGTCAAAAAACAAAGCTTATTTCTGAGGAACCTTTGATGATTACCCTATCTCTGAAAGTTATAGGCTACAACTAGTCAGGCACCTCAGGGAAATACGACAAGGGGAGAATCATACAGAAATCCAGCTCACTCCCTCAAGATTGATTCCTTCTGGACAGCAGGGTTCTACTACCACAGAAATTCTATATCCCTGAAGAACAATTCCAGATATCAAGAGACCTAGGAGGACCAGAAGAAGACAAAGAAGATTTTGACTCATGGATTCCAGCTGAACATGAAGGTGATACCATGGAGAGTGATACTGATCCAAATCTCTCTCCTAGTCACGAACCAATCTTCAAGGATTAATGTATTTCATTAAGTAAAAGATAGTTGTAAAATTCAGGCCTACCTGTCGGCCAGTATGTTTGTCATTTTCCAGATTCCAGTTTGTTTTATTTGAATCCGAATATTATGATGTAAGCGCTGACGTCTACGGACGTGAGACTTAGCTAAGTAAGGTTTTGAAATCCGAAGACGGATTTCTATAAATAAGCCTCTTCCCTTTGAGAAAGATCATCGGGTTTTGAAGGCATTGTGAATACAAAAATGTGTTTTAAACTCTTTGCTCTTCTCTTCGAAATCTTATATCTGTATTATGTTAAGGTTCTAAGATATCTAAGAACAACTGGCATAGAAGGTGCTATAGACAGTGGGATGAGTATGCTCTGAACTCGCCTCTTAAGAGGATCTTGTTCATCAGAATAACGCCCTAGTCTGATCGTTGATCTATTTATGAGATTTCTTGTTGTTTATGATATTACTTATAAAAGAGAATATGGCCACAACGCCAGGAGGGCTAAAATGCCGAAAATCAATTATAAGAGTATTGTAAATGACTGGACATATTTGGTTATTATATTTTTTTTTGGCATCCCTATTAATACGAGTTAACCATGGTTATCAAAATAACTCGTACATTCAGATGAGTTTACATTGGCACAATCCTAAACCAATTTAACTGGCATGTAGAATCAGTTTTTGGTAGACTCGTGTAAACTCGAGCAAACTCGCATGAAATCGCAAGTTTAGAGGCGATTCAGCGAGCTGAGTTGGACATTAGAAATTTTAGGACATTTCTGGACAGTTTGTAGCTATGTTGTCTGGATACGGATACAAACATGAGGAAAGATATGATACGGACTACGGAGATACGACTAAATTAAAAAAACATAGAACACGAGACACGATGTGTATATACATGTTAAGTTTGAAACTTTGAAACTGTTAACTAACATATTGTCAACTAACACAAAAATGAATATAATCTATCTATCTAATATCCAATATGCAAAACGTAGTGATAGAATAAAATTTGTTCATTATTTTAATCATCAAAATCATGTTAAAGATAAAAAAATATTTTTTAAATTGAACATAGTGTGTCCTACAAGTATTGTACGAGTGTCGGTGTTCGATACGTGTCAGACACGGAACACACCATTTATAAGACATGTCGGAACATCATAGGTTTACCATTTATGAGACGTGTCATAGCATCATAGGTTTGTAGTGGTGTTTACGGATGATATTCAAATTTACTCAAAATCTTAGAATAATATGAGAAACATTATTTAAAATTGTTTTACAAATCTTAAGAGAGAAGGAATTGTTAGCAAAACCTAAAAAAACAAATTTTGATTAAAAAAAAAGTGAAATTTATTGAAACATGTTATATTATGAGAAGGGACGTTTGTAGACCGAGACAGGTGAGTGTAGTGAAGTTCCTTTTTTTTTTGTAAAAGAAATTACGACAGATTGAGAAGTACAGAACCGAACATGCATATGCAAACATACTAAAAGATATTTCCTAAATCTAGATTCAAATTTCTGAAGAAAAATAAGCTTCAAGAATGCATTTTGAACATCAAGAAAAAGTGTTAAATAAATTAAATAAGAATCTTATTTCTTTGTTTCAAATTAATCCTTTTCCAATAAATATCCGTCACATCATTAGTAACATGGGAAGAACCAAATGAAAACATTTCAAAGTTTAGGACCAAAATCAACACGGTGTATTTTAGAGAACTAAAATCAAATTCAATTATTGAAAGGAAAAATAAAAGATTCATAACCTTGCAGCATAGAGATCAATAACCAAAAGGTGAATCCATGCTGAGGCTAAAGTCATCTCACTGGAGAACATTTTCCCTATACTAGTCAGCTGCACCGAGTACAAAGGAAGATAGCACAGTAATATATCAATGTTTTTGGTCATGGAAATTTAACTGTAGGCTTAATACCACTTTTTGTACTCAATAATTGTAATTCTGTGACTTTAGTTCCCTATGTTTCATTTGGGTATAAGTATAGAAAACTGAGATTTGAGTCTCTAAAATTTGATGTGTTAACTGAGATTTCAGAATTGTTCAATTTAAGATGGTGCAATTGCTTCCTTATGAGGCCAAAAGTGTAGTTAAGTCTTAACTTTATTTGATGAATACATACCTCTGGTAGCAAATATTTGCTTGCAAAAATAAGCCCAACTGTCTCAGAGGTCCAAGAAAGGTGCAATAAATATGCATATAGAACTCCAAGCCCAATATATGGTACACTACTTTCCATAGACTTCTTAGTCTGCATTTTTGGATTCCAGGAAAAATTAATCAAGCATACCACAGGAATTGCACAAATAAAAGCCCATGAGAAGGAAAAATATCAGAAGATTCAGAGCACACCAAACTTATATTCTAGTTCTGTAGAACAACCAGAGGAAAAAGCATACATGTTACCTTTTATAACATAAATATATTTATTAAGAATTAGAATTTAAGTCTAACTCAACCTTAAAAAAATCTGACTTGTAAAATAATGTTTGCACCTACTTATATATTATAAATTTTTTTTATTTCTAGTTGATATAAGATCTCTAACACATTTTCCCACATCGAGGCATATACTTGTCAAGCTTGGAACTGGACATTAATGGGTAGCCCAATAACGGGTGACACGATAAACCCAACAAACAACAAATCTCTCTAATACCATATTACAAGTCATCTAAAACTTATTCTAGTGAGATTTGTTGTTTATTGTACCTATCATACCACTCGTTATCGAGCAGCTATCAAACTACTTATTATGTTTAGTCTCACTCTTGAGATGTATATGCCTTAACATAGGGAGCGTGTTGAAAATCATACATGAATTAGAAATAAGACAAATTTATAATATATATACGAGGTTAAAAATTTTACCTTACAAGCTGATTTTGTAAAATTGAGTTAGGTTTAAAGTTCACTTTTGAATAATATTTATACATATATTTGTAAATTAAAAGGTATTGTCTCATATTGAAGATGTTTTAAGAAAGAAACATACTAGTTCAGAATTTGGAGCTAGAACCATCAGTGTGTAAAATGGAAGCACCGCTGCTGTTCCTAAAGTAAAGGCAGTGCTAGCAAGTTCTGATCCTGACAACCCTACATTATGAAGGTAGAAAAATGAATATAGGAAACTTATATAGCTCTGATTCATTTTCCTAAAATGCAAAATGCAGTCTATAAATAAGTTGAATGTGGGAAGCTTGTTAGACCAAAGCAAGGAATGTTCAATAAGATTAATACAGAAAGCATAAATGATACTGAAGCAGTTTATGATAATTTAGTATCACTATGTGCCATGTGCATAATAGACACCCTCATTCAGATTGTGTTCTGCATGAAAGTAGAAAAAATGAACCATAGAAACAAACTTTTGTACACTAAACCAAAATGATTTTTGCATAAAAATCAAAGTATCCAAATATCTTAACACTTGTTTGAGAAAATGCTAAAAGTGTAACTATATGAGTTCTTAAATTGATTTTGGCACAATAATGTTGATATGGTGAAAATAATTATCAAGTAAATGTGGCTCAAAGAATAGATTACATGAAGCATATACACGAGGTGCTTTTGGAAAAGGAGCCAATCTCAAGATTTTTGGTTTCATAGCAACTCTTGATCCTCTCATGAAACTCCAATCTCTGGTTAATTTGACTCTACTTCTCTGACTACTCTGGTTACAAAGTTCAGTCTCAGCACCATTACTTCTGACAGCAGGGAAAGGAAACTTTTGCCTCTTTTCAATCTATAAGAAATAAAGCCTCAATTGTAAGCAATTTTCTTGAATCCTAAATAAGCATGTTATCTAACCATCAGAGTAAATAAACTACAAGATCCATCGAAACTGTTCAAAATAAGCAGGTTGTGAAAATGATCATTGAATTGCATATCACTCTTGTTTCATGAAAGCACCTTTTGAACAAAACATACATGTGCAAGACAATTTTGTGAAACAAGGAACAAGTTTTTTGACATATATAACTCACCATTTACATATAAATAGAAGGGCAAACATATATCTCCAACATGAAAACATGTTTGAGTTCAACTTTCATTAGTAATTATTCAAGTCCAAAACATATCCAACATTGAAATGAAGAAAGAAACACATCAGAGACTGGAAACTGTACCTTCAATAGTAACGGAGAATGGAAAAAGACGGAAGAGAAAGCCATGATTGAAGGAAAACCAAAAAAATTACATTCAGCAACAAAAGACTAATTCATATATAATATAATGTAATAAAATGCACAGTAGATAAAGGTGACAGGACTTTCCACTTGATGAGAAACAAAGTAGAAGAAGAAAGAAACACAGAAAAAAGAGATACAAAAGGGTAAGTGTCCACTAATTGTAAAGAGTTAGAGTTGTATGGAAGACAGGTAAAGGCACATAGCACCAAAAGTTGGATTAATAAAGGACAACATTTGCACTCCACTTGCATGATGTTTTGTCTGTTACACACTTACATTTACATTGGTTTGTGGGAGTTATAATTGATCAGTTCTTTATTCAGATGGTTACGTATCCTAGAGTTGACCAATGAAACAAAGTTATCTGAGAACGTGCATAATTACATATCGACAAGTGACTTTAGATAAAAGCAAATTTTACTGATACAACTTTAAATTATAATTTTATATCATGATTATTAACGTTAAATTTTGTTAAAATCGAATAACAATAATAATATATAATGGAGCCAAATTGTTCATATTTTAGTATATTTTTAAAAAATATTATATTTAAATTAATATAAAAGTTTGTATATATCATGTATAAAAACCAAACTTTCAACCTAATAGAGAATGATATCAATTAAAACTTATTAAATGGTGTCAATTAGTATATTTCATCTCTCTATACATGTTTCTTTTTTCTACCAAAATATTTCTACTTTTACTATACTAAGAAAGTAATTATTTATTTTCAACTTTACGGTTCCTCCTATATATTCTAAAATATTTCTACTTTTACTATACTAAGAATGTAATTATTTATTTTCAACTTTACGGTTCTCCTCCTATATATCACCTATATATCATGGGTATAAATATAGTTTTTTTTATAACATACGAAAGAAGTCTTTCTAACCAATGTCGAATAACACTTATTAAAGGCTTAAAAGGATAATTTTTTTCACTGAAAAAAAATATTGAAAGTGTATATATTGATGTAGTGAACTGTTTATAATTGTAGCTTTCGATGGTTGTATACGTTCACTAATTAAAAGGGTTGTCTTTTAGTTAAATATATTAGTAGATGTTTTGATAGTATAAATGTTTTATAACTCAGTAGAACATCTGTGAATGAATATATAGTATGAAGTATCCTATGTAACTGTTATGACTAACTATATGAGATAGTAATTCATCTATCAACGTTGCATTGTTTCTTTCCTTGTTCTTTGAGCTCGTTTCAGAACAAGGGTATAACAAAATCGAATCTATAAAAAAATAAGTCAAATATACATAATGTTAAATTGTGTATTATAAATTTTCATAATAGTTTTGGCAAGAATAACATTTAATATAACAGTCACACGAAGTTTTAGTTGATAGATTCAGTGTGAATATATATTTGTAAATCTTGTTTGAAAAGAAATCGTTGAAGTAGACAAGTCGTGCCAATCAATAGAATTTTGATAATAACAAAACAGTCATTCTACCAGACCAAAAGGTCTCTAGTTAGAAGTGAAACATCGTTAGACAGCTACGAGAAAACGTGTAATTAATATAATGAGTTATAGTGATTGACCAACACATTTTATCAAAATATGTATTCTGGATATGTATTTTCAGGTGTTTAATTGATAATATTCAAGAGTTAGTGTAATATGGAAATATGACAAATACAAAGCCAAGTCTTAACATTAGACGAGTTTAAGAAGTACAAAAGTCAATGTGTTAGATGAGGTCACCAAAGGTATCCCCAAGTATAAGCATTAGAGGACCCAAGTCGTTAGATGACCTAAGTTTCTAGAGAACACCTGATGTTAGACGACCCAAGGCTACTTAAGCCATTAAACGACTAAGGTATTAAACGACCTAAACAGTAAAACTCAGTTTTACTCTAAAGAAGTTAGAACACGCTTTAATATTTGGCTAAGTGTTTCGATCTTTGATTGCTCATGCAAATCAATATATAATATGAGTATTTGAAATATAGAATTAATTATATAAGCTACAACGTTCAAAAGAATTATCTCGTGATAATTTACCTTATGGAAGAAGAGAGTTTCTGAATCAAACGTTTAAATAAAATAAGCATAAGGAAGTAATTGATGAATGAACTATTTTATTGAGTGTGAAATATTACCGCTTTAACAATTTAAATGCAGAAGTATTTTGTACAAAGTTTCCTTAACAAGACAATTGTGATCGTTGAAGAAATGGAAAAATTCAAATCAACCATAAGCTCATTCAAGAAAGGAAAGAAAATATCCTAAAGATCATCAACAAATATGGAATTGAAGAATGTAGTTGAAGATTCTAGCTAAAGACTCAATTTAAAGAATCGATCAAGTCATTCCATATTGAGAAGATCATGATGAAGTGCTATTGTTCCAATTTTCAACCGTTATCAAATGCAACAACTATATAAAGGATTCAAAGCCATACGAGAAAAGTAACAAAAAGATTAAGAAAAAACAAAGTTATGTGAAACTATCATATCAATAGTATCTATAAAGATATTGGGTTAAGAGCTTGTATATTGCAAATCCCTCACCAAGTGAAATTATAGCCTATGAGCTTAATTGTGCACTCTTCTGGTGAGAATGTTTTTCTAATTATTCATTGTAATTGAGAGTTCTTGACTGGGGAGTGTTGAGCCTCATTCCATTCACAAAAACCCAGAATATTTGTTCATGATAGAGTGTTGAGTGGGGATTATCATCGTTGAGCGCCATTACTCTAACCCACTCTATTGCTGAGTGCTAAAGGGGGACCATTGAGTGGTAGGTTTGCGATAGGATTAACACTGAGTGCCACCTTTGAGCGTTAGTCATGTGTTGGTTTTGATGACTTTTCAAATGTTTTTCTTGTGGTTCTGATGATTGATATTATTGATACTCATGACTTTGGCGGTTTCTGTATTAATGTGAAAATATTGTTGTGGACATGTATAATGATGGAGTTTAAAGAATTTGTGGATATTACAAATTTCATTTGAAATTCTTGTTAGTAATAACTTTAGTGTATTTATTTTAAAACCATTTAATTTATTTATAAAATAAAGTTAAAACCATAAATATAACATTTTCCTCTATTTAATAATCTTGTTATAAAAAACATTAAAATGAAATTTGTAAAATTGATTTAAAAGACAATAATAACAATTCCATTGCCGGGACTTCAACCCAGATCTTGTGGGTGAGAGCCGAATATCCTCACCAACTACACTACAATGGATTATTAACATAAGGTGTTCTACATTCCTTTTTGAGTTAAAGATGTTAATTCGAAACAATAAATCGATGTATATGTTAGTTAGCCTTCCAAACTAATCATGCAAAATCAATTTTTATTATCCATTTTTATTCTATATTTATTTTATTTAATTTCATCATTTTCTTCTTCTCAAATATATAATTATTAAAGAATTTATGTGTAAAACCTTAGAAAAAGGCGTTTTAAAATTTTAAAATTGAGTCGCAATTATTTAATATTAAAATGTTTTAATATAAATAGAATTGTTATAAACAAGTTCTATTATTTTAAAACACATAATATCTCTAGAAACCACTTTTTTGGAGTTCTCTGACTTCTCTCTAAGAGTTATTCTTATCTACTAGTCTGTTTGAAGATCGGAGACTACCTAGGATAATTCTTTTGGCGAGCTCTTCCTTTCTATCCGATCAATTTCTTCATCCATGTAAGTTGAACTTTTGCTTTTTTCTTGTGGCTTTCATGCAATCTTTCTTTTGGTTGTGTGTGTTGTTTAAGTTATTAATATGACTCTTTGCTAATCAGTAATCATAAAGGTATATCTTGATCACCTTTGTGATGTGTCTATGTGTAGATAGAGCATCCTTTGGAGCTAAAGGTGTTGAGTTGTCTTAGGACTATTTGAGAAGTTTGGTCAGGTAAGGGAAGGTAGTTTGCATTACCTATGTGAGTGAGTTTGATAGAGATTGATATGGGTACGTTTGTGATTGATTGAGTTTGGTAATTATCATTAATTGTATGGGTGATTTTGGTAAGAAAATTGTTTAATGAATCTTGTATGATTGGTTGATTGATTGTGAAGGAATTTGGGAAATGTAGGATTTGAGTCATTGATTAAATTGGCACCAACTCCTAGGATTTAAAGATTGTTTTAGACCAATACTTAAATGAGGAGTGCCAATTTGAGCTATGAAACAAGTTTTGATTTCCCAAAAACCTTAAATTATATTACGAATATCTAATACAACGCTGAGCCTCACTATGGTAATGTTGAGCGTTGGCTTTTATTAGCCTCACCGTTGGGCGTCACTTTCTAGCACTAGGAGCTACCTAGTTTTTCTGCACTGAGTCCTTTTGGTACAATGAAGATTCCCGCTTCGTTAACCGTCATATTAAGTTGAAATTTTGTCAGCTGATCTTAGGCATGTGAATCTTCACTTTGACAAATTGGATCTTTTTCTTTTAAGTCTATGATTAGAGAAATGATTTTAACTGTTTGGATGTATTTTATGTATAACGTTATTTGCCCTATTTTCTTGTTTTTTTTTTTTTTTTTTTTGTTTTTTTGTTTTGGTTACTTTGGATGTTTTGTCTATATACTTGAACTTGATTTTATAGTCCTTATTGCTATAAATTGAGTTGAATATATGATTATGAGCATGAATTGTGCTGTTGAAGAAAGAATTTCAAGGAGAAATTCTAAGTGTGGTATTTTAATGTATCCAATGACATATTATTGGGAGGTATCCTTTCTCTAATAACTACTCACACTCAAGTAGAGTAGAGTAGGTTATGTTGAAGAGAAGAAGGAGGTCCTAGTCATTGGACTTGATCAAGTCTTAGGCGTGAAGTGGATTTACCTTGTGAGTGGTTGGGTAATAATCCCTCGAGGCCAAACTCTGCAAAGTTTGGGAACCACCACAGGTGCAGGCCACTAGGGAATTCAATGTCAATTTTATGTATCTGAATAATTGAGTTTAGTGTCAATTGCTTGTGTGAATATTTCTTTTATACACTAGCTTACCTTGTTGTGTGTTTTGTGTCTTCTTGTGTTGTTTGCCTCTTTTTTTTTTTTTTTTTGTTGA
>Ga0214542_1005793_pt1 | contig 23177 bp, 16 predicted proteins | sample CNSS1metaG_FD_160096 | JGI IMG/M metagenome (GOLD analysis project Ga0214542, IMG submission 160096) | Root nodule microbial communities from cowpea collected in UCLA plant growth center, Los Angeles, California, USA - CNSS1 | ecosystem: Host-associated > Plants > Roots > Nodule | place: USA...
TCCCCACCTCCACCAGTTTCCTCTCCTCCTCCACCAGTGTACTCCCCACCACCACCAGTTTTCTCTCCTCCTCCTCCAGTCTTCTCCCCACCACCACCACCACCAGTGTACTCACCACCACCACCAGTGTACTCCCCACCACCACCACCAGTTTACTCTCCTCCTCCTCCAGTCTCCTCCCCACCACCACCAGTGTACTCTCCTCCACCACCACCAGTATGGGACGATGTTTTCCTTCCACCAATCTATGGCTCCTCATACAAGTCACCTCCTCCACCGGCAATTGTTGGATACAACTAAAAGAGTCTGTAATTTCATTAACATCTTTGTCCTTCTTTTTGCTATGGTTCCCAAGAGTCTTTGGTGAAAAACTGAACTTCATGTCCTTGGATTCTGTGTAACCACTTAAGGGGGTTCATCTCCGCGAATTCTAATTCTATGAAATATATATATGGGGCTTCATCAAACTGAGTTCTAATTCTTATAGCATCTTCTTATTCGTAATCAACTACTGCCACAACATAACTAGTACTAATGGTTCAAAAAAGAAACTTAATTCTCTGTTCACACTTTTGCTTTCGTTTTTCGAAAAGAAAAATATTGGTTGAAATCTTTTTTTTCCTACTTTTTCTACCACCTTACGTGGAATGAGCTTTTTAATTTGATTTTCAATTTAATTTTAAATTGCCACGTTGGCACTTGAGAAAGGAATTTTATTCGGCACGTGGACATCAAAAGTGCATTCTCTTTCCCTCTTTTTCAACCCCATTTCTCAATTACGAAACTCCATTTTTGAACTCTCGAATCCCATTTTTGAAACTATTCTCACATTCTTGAACCCCAATTTGGAACTCCCGTTCTATTGTCATTATCCAACCCCATTGTTGTGCCATTCTCTTATCCATTTTTGTTTAGGTTTTATGTGTGCACCCGTGATTTGGTTGTGTCCCTATAGTTGGTTTAGAAGTGCTGGGATGGGGTGTGTAATTGGTGTGCACAGGTTAGGGTCCAACAAGTATGGGAGAGAATTGTGTTTCTAGTTGCACTTTCTAAATATGTGATTTTATTTCGCACAAAAAGTCACTTGAGAGTTACAACTTAATATGTCTTGGGTTGCAAGTTAATTTTAAAAAGGGGTCAGGGAAGTTTTTTCACATATGCATATACAGTTGGTTTAGAAGTACTATGATAGGGTGTGCAATTGGTGTGCACAAGCTGGGATCCAACAAAATTGGGAGGGAATTGTTTTTCCATTTGCACTTTCAAATTTGTGATTTTAATTCGTGCAAAAAGTCAGTTGTGGGTTACAACTTAATTGCTTTCGGGTTGCAAGTTAAATTGAAGAATGGGCTAGTAATGTTTTTCCCTAATTTGCACATATATTTAGTTTAGAAGCAGTGGGATGAAATGTGTTATTAGTGTGCACAGGCTAGCGTCCAACATGTATGGGAGGGATTTGTGTTTCTAGCTACACTTTTCAAATCTGTTATTCTATTTCGTTCAAAAAATCACTTGTGAGTTACAAATTAATTGGTGTTGAGTTGCAAATTAAATTTAAGAATGGGCTAGAGAAGTTTTTCCCCAATTTGCACATACATTTGGTCTAGAAATGCTGGTATGAGGTGTGTTATTGGTGTGCACAGGCTGGGGTCCAACAAGTATGGGAGAGAATTGTGTTTTTAACTGTACTTTCCAAATCTGTGATTTTATTTTGTGCAAAAAGTCACTTGTGGGTTGCAACGTAATTGGTCTTGGGTTGCAGGTTAATTTTGAAAATGGGTCAGGAAAGTTTTTCCATAGATGCACATACATTTAAAATCTCTGTAGAGGAAGAAGATGAATACGAGAATCCTTATGCCACAGAAGAACCACGCAAAAATACTTCACACAAATATGGAGGGGCTGTCAACAAAAGGTGAGGGAAAACCAAATTAAAACCTCCCCAAATGCCTACAATCGTTGGAAGCCTTCGTGGGTGCAAAAGAATGGAGTTGGGGTTTTTCAATGGCAGCTTTCGATGTTTGACAATGGCAATTTTTCAGACTACAAGGGAAGGGTTCTGTGTGCATGGTTCGAAGGAAGAGAATGACACCACAATGATGTTGGATAATGGCAATAGAATGGGGGTTCCAAATTGGGGTTCAAGAATGTGAGAATGGTTTCAAAAATGGGGTTCGAGAGTTCAAAAATGGAGTTTCGTAGTTGAGAAATAAGGTTGGAAGAGAGGAAAAGATAATGCACTTTTGGTACCCACGCGCGAAATAAAATTTCTTTCTCAAGTGCCAGCGTGGGCAATTTAAAACTAAATTGAAAATTAAAATAAAAATGACATTGCTCAAACCACGTAAGGTGGTAGAAAAAGTGGTAAAAAAAATGTCAACCTATCATTTTCCTTCGTTTTTATGCAACTTAATGCATTTGCGCGTCATGCAGATATTAATTTTCAAACTTATGTGTTAAAAAATTGGTCGTAAGTTAATTAAGAAGAAGTAAAAGTTAATGGTTTCTTAATAAACTGTGATTTTGCACAATCGATTTAGAGATATTAATTCTTAACTTTTATACTACAAGGATAGCGATAACATTTTATTTGGTCCCCATTTTCATAACAAAATTTTAATTTGGTCCCTTTATTTTTTTTCTTTTATCTCAATTTGGTCCATGTTTTGGGAAATTTGATCTCAATTTAGTCTTTTTCGTTAGTTAGTGGTACAATAACAGCATTAAATGACATGCCACGTGTCAGTTTCTAGATTTTTTATTTTTTTTAATTATTTTTAATTTTACCTTTTTTTAAATAAAAAATTTGCCACGTGTCAAGTTGTCAATGTGACCGTGATAATGCAACGTGTCAATATTATGCCAGGTGTCCTATATTCTAATTTTTGTCTCAATTTAGTCCTTATTTTTGTAAAAATAGTGCAATTTCGTCCCTCTCCAAATTGAAACAAAAATGAATTTTTATATAAATGTTATATAGATATTTTTATTAAATTTGATATTTTTATTCAAATTGATATTTTTATTATATATTTTCAACATAGCTAAATTTATTTAAATTTGTGTTTCACATTCAACCTTACTTAAAATTATTTTCAAATTTTAAATTTATATGTTTTTCATTGTTACATGAACTAGTTAAATTATTTTTAAAATTTTTATAATTGTTAATTTTACACCAATTCAAACATTTGTGTACAAATTGTTGAACTTTACAAATTTTAAAAATATACAATTATTTAAAATATAAATTTAAATAAAAAAATAATATTAAAGTACGATATAATAAAATATCAATATAATTTATGAATTTTTTTTCTATTAATATTATTTTCTATTAACAACTTTAAAACAATTTTAAATAAAGTTCAATGTAAAATATTAATTAAATGAACTTAATTTTGTTAAATATATTTACTTGAAATATTAATTTTGATAGAAATATTTGTGTACATTTATATAAAAATTCAATTTGATTTCAATTTGGAGAAGGACAAAATTGCTAAATTTTTATAAAAATTGGGACTGAATTGAGACAAAAATTAAAATAAAAAGACCAAATTGAGAAGGTGGAAATGACACCTGACATATAAGTGACACATGTCATTGTCACTGCTACATCACTCTATCACTACCACGTGGCACAATGACAGCTTGACACGTGGCAAATTTTTTTATTTTTTTAAAAAAAATTCAAAAAAAATAAAAAAGGTCAAAATTTTCAGGAACTAACACGCGACACCCCCTCTAACGGCGTTACTGTACCATTAACGGAAGGGACCAAATTGAGACAAAAAAAATAAAGAGACCAAATTGAGATTTTGCTACGAAAATGGAAATCAAAGGCATGATTAAATCTTATGTAAACCATACATTATTACTATTCATAAAAAAATGCAAAGCAAAAGTTAGCATTTTCCTTTTAAGAATATTCATATGGGGTTATAGCGGAAAGAGATTTTTTGACTACTAAATTTTGACAACTTTCTCTTATAATTTTATGTGTTATTTTCTAAGTGATTTTCTATTTTTCTATTTTCTCATTTTCAATATTCCAAAACTACTTAGAAGATGTCACCTCATATTATAAGAAAAAGTTGTTAAAATTTAGTAATCAAAATATCATTGTCGAGACTCTACGTGTACATATACTACCATTTGATGTTGTAACACTAAACACAAGACAACTATAACCCCTTTTTTTTAAAGGTTTAATTAATCATAAGGTACCCAGTTTGGTACTAGTGTGTCAAGTTTAGTGGTAAAAGTCATTTTATTAAGTCATTTTTAATAAATAAAAAATAGCATAACATTCATACAAATAATAAATTTGGTCTGAGATTGAGAGAAACATTATAAATATTAGTACTTAATTTTGTAAAAATATTTATACTTAATTATTTTTAATCTTATAAAAAATGGATTACAAAAATATTTTAATTATTAAAAAAAAATTGGGACAAAATTGAATCAGATACACATATTTAGGTACTAAATTGAAACAAAAAGACATATGTGGGGACTAAATCGAAATCAACACAATGACATCTAATAGTGACATTGACACGTGGCATTACAATGCCACGTGGCACTGACAATGCCACGTGTCACACACAGGGACTTGACACGTGGCATTTTTTTTTTAACAAAATTTTAAAAAAAAATTAAAAAATTAAAAAAAAATTAAAATTTTTAAAAAGAAAAAATAAAAAAAACCACAGATTGACACGTAGCACGTTGACTAACGGTGTTAGTCAACTCTGTCTGAAAGGGACCTAATTGAAGCAATTTTCAAAAGTTTAGATGCAATTGACATTTTTTTAAAAACGGGTACCAATTTGACACACTAATACCAAACTGGGTACCTTACGATTAATTAAACCTTTTTTAAACTATGACTTTCACATTTTCCTGCTGTCTCCATATTGTTAACCTATCGTAACTCTATCTATTCCGCCAACTTTTTTTTCGCAACTTTAAAATACTATCAATTACTCGGTGAAAGTTCACTATCCTCACTGAATATTAATTTATTTCTAGTCTATTCTAAATAATATATTTTACATTATTTAAAATCCGCTTCATCTATTATAATTATTGTAGTTCTATAGTGTTATTCATCGTTAGGGATTCAGAAACAATAAAAGAATTAGAAGCTTCCATTGAATCAATCGGGAAAACAACATTAATAACATGTGTCTGTATTTAAAATCTATAATTCAATTATATTTTGGGTAATAATACATGGACACTCCATTTTTTGTTCTGCACCTACTTAACATTAATAAAGCTATATTTTTTTTTAAAATAGAAAATAATTTAGGAAGAATTAAATAAAATAAATAAATATGTTAGGTTCTTTTAGGTGTTGGATGTGTGTAAAAAAATTAAAAGGTGTTCATGTACCATTTTTCTTATATTTTTAGTCTCTATATTATGATTAAATTAGTATTTTATCTTTTTAATATATGTTTTCACAAATTCCTTAACTTTTCACTGAAAAAATAATTATCCATATGAGTTAGTTTTTAATTTCTCCATTATTATTATCAAATATTAATGATGAGGATGGTTTACGTCATAAACATGGTAAAAAAATATACTAGGTAAATTACCAATACATTCCCATTTAAAATTTTGACACATATTAATTCTTTTGGTTTTTTTTTGTCATTTAAATAGAAATTACTATTTAATTTGACCAAATTACCCCTACTACCTTTCTTCATCACTAAAAATGTCACTTATAAAATATTTCTATTAAAGTTTTTATTTACTAAAATACTCCAAAAATGTCACTCATAATATTATTATTATTATTAAAAATAAATGTGTTACGTGCACACAGTGTGTTTACATTTAACACTAAAAAATAATAAAGTTATTATTATTATAATTATAAAATTAAAATAACTTTTTTAATTCTTTTAAATTATTTTTATTTCTTTTTTAGGTAATTTTAAAACTAAAAGTATTGTTAAGTTTAATAATAATTATGTTTCACATTTTTTAATTTTGATAAAGATTTGAGTTAAGATCAACAATATTTACTTTTGAAATATATAATTAATTTTAAAAATAGTTGTTAAATAAAATAATTGTCAAAATAAAAAAATTAGAATAACAGTTGAAGGTAAACTATTTATAAAATAATTTTTAAATTGAAAAAAATAAAATGTATACACAAAAGAAGTTTTAAAGATAATTGTTAAAGACAAGAGATATTGTTAAAATACCTATTTATAAAATAATTAATTTTAAAATAAATAATTAAAGATAAAATTGAAAAAACGATATGTGGACACAAAAGAAACAATCTTCTTTATATATTAGCGCGAGCTTTTAAATTATTTTTATTTCTTTTTTAGGTAATTTTAAAATTAAAAGTATTGTTAAGTTTAATAATAATTATGTTTCACATTTTTTAATTTTGATAAAAATTTGAGTTAAGATCAATAATATTTACTTTTGGAATATATAATTAATTTTAAAAATAGTTGTTAAATAAAATAATTGTCAAAATAAAAAAATTAGAATAACAGTTGAAGGTAAAGTATTTATAAAATAATTGATTTTTAAAATAATAAGTAAAATTGAAAAAATAAAATATATACACAAAAGAAGTTTTAAAGATAATTGTTAAAGACAAGAGATATTGTTAAAATACCTATTTATAAAATAATTAATTTTAAAATAAATAATTAAAGATAAAATTGAAAAAATGATATGTGGACACAAAAGAAGAAATCTTCTTTATATATTATTAGCGTAAACACAGGCGCTATCGCGCATGTGTATATATTTTTTAAATATGCATGATATTTTATATGTTAATGTTATTAAGTTAATATATAAACTAAAATTATATTTATTAAAAATAAAGTGAAATATATCATAACAGATGAAAGAATAACAATTGATAAATAAACAAGAAGAGAAGAAAGAAACAGAGATAGTCGATTTTATAAAAAGCTTGTAAAAGTAACGGTCAATTTTTAAAAGTTTAATAAATTATTATATTTAAAGGGTAAAATTGGTATTTTGAAATGTGGACACAAAAAGAGGATATAGATTATTATTACTTATTATTATTATTATTATTATTATTGAAACACGTGCTTTACACGTGTGCTCAAATTTTTTTTATAACAATAAAATATAATAAAATTATTACTATTATTATTATAATAATTAAAATTTAAAATGCTTTTTGAAACTATTTTAAATAATTTTTATTTCTTTTTTAGTTAATTTTAAATGTTCAATTAAAAATAAAACGGTTAAATTTGAAAAAAAAACACTCAAAAGTAAAATATATATAATAATTATTTTAATTTAAAATATTTTCAAGGTAAAATTGGAAAACAAATTTAGATACAAAAAAAAGTTCATATACAAATATAAGTATAGATTATTTTTATTATTAATGTTAGTAATAATATTACTATAATAATAATAACTATTAATATTATAATAATAATAATTATTATCATATATTATTATTATTATTATTATTATCATTTTTTCACTTTTAACGTCATTTTTATTATTGTTATTATCATTATCGTTAATTTTGTCATTAATATTATCATTATTATTGTAACATCACGTTTTCATAGTTTTTAAACTATTAAACAAAACATTTAAATTTTAATAATTCAGGAGCAGATGATGACGTAGGCCAGTATAATATATAATATAGTCATCCTCAAAATAACCATACATACACTGATCAATACATACAGCCCATACACTACTAAAGGGTTACAAAACACCCAATCAGCTAAGCAAAAGAAGAGGGTACATCTACTACTAGTATGCCTAACATAATCATCTCCTGTCCCGGAGGGGTGTATCCTCACCTGCACCTATATCTGCTCACGCCATTCAATAAGGACGATCATTGCATAAACAGAAGACACAAGGAACACACAACATACAAGAAGGGTAAGCTAACTTGAACCAAGAGCAATCCATGCAATTGTTACACTTAGGCAGAAAACAAGATTTATCACGCAATTTATCAAAATTATCCAATCAATCTCAACCATATACCACACACCATTCTAGACTCGGTATCCGGATTATGTAAGTGGCATTGAAGCTCTTAGTGACTTGCACTTGAGATGGTTCCCAAACTCTGCAGAGTTTTAGGCACAAGGGGTATTCACCCAACCACTCTCAAGGTAAATCCCATCACCTCTATGATGGATCGGATTCATAGACCAGGACCTCCTGCTACTCCCTCCGACGTAATCCATCATACTCTACTTGAGTCTTAATGGTTACTAGGAGCGTCAGGATGCCACCAATCTGAGTCCTCATGCCCTTACATTCACTAAAACCATATTCCTTAGGATTTCCCTTGAAATCCTAACTCCAACATATTCCCATTCACATCAAATTCACACTCAATTCCATCACACAGTCTAACATGCATAAGGATCACATACAAGATCAACCATCATCCTCTTAAGGCAATCAATATAGCATCATGTAATCAAAACAGTGAGAAAACTAACTTCTGCAGGGAATCTCGCTTAGGCTAGAGGGTCTCGCCTAAGCTAGAGAGTTTATCTCGCTTAGGCGAGTTGATCTCGCCTGGGCGAGACCTCATACAGTGGCAAATTAAAAATCCTGGGCGAACTCTCGCTCAGGCTAAACTGGCTCGCCTAGACGAGAAGTTATCTCGCTCAGGCGACTCCAGCTCGCCTAGGTGAGATTTCGCGCAATGATAGAGGTGATCTTCTAGTATTTTCGCTCTGGCGAGAGCGGCTCGCCTGGGCGAAACTACCAAGAAATCCTCTCTGTTCTTCACATGCAAGCTCGCTCAGAATCATTCACCACCCAATTTCACACACCAGCAGTCTCAAACACCAATTAAACACGCAATCACGCAATTATATCACTCATGAACACAATTCACATCAAATTGAGTTGAAGAGTCAGCTCCCCTTACCTATTTTTGAGTTAAAGCTTGGGTGAAGACAACCTAGGAGAGGAGAGCAGAATTCCTCAGTCCAACCTAGAAAAATTCATCATCCAATCACATAGAAAGGATGAACACTGGGTTAGACTCTGAATGGAAGTAGAAATTTTGAAATTGGATTTTAAACCACAAGGAAGACTTACCTAGGAGATGAGAGGCTATGAGTGGAGGCAGCAGAAGGCTCAAGCATGGCTTCCTCTCCAGGACCTGATCAAGAAGCAAGGTTGGTGAGATAGAAGTAAGGACTAGAGAGAGGGAGACAGAGGGGAGAGTTGAGTTTGTAGAGAAGAAGAAAATGAGAGGAGGTTTGGCTCTGTTTCTGAAAAAGAGGGGTGTTGCAATTATCATCATTATTATTATCATCATTAACATAATTTTGATTAATATTATCATTATTATTATTATTATTATTATTATTATTATTATTATTATTATTATTATTATTATTATTATTATTATTATTATCATTATTTGAATTTATATTTACTATAAATATGGTAAAATAGTATATTTAGGTAAAACAATATATTAAGTATAAATTATCAATCCATCCCCACTAAAAATATAAATAATAATTTCTTAAATTATATTATTAACATTTTATTATTTTTTGTGGATAATTTTTTTATTAAAGATAATTATTGTAGTTTGAAAATGATTAATTTAAAAGAAAATTAAATGAATGAAACGGTTAAATTTAACAAAGCGGTTACCTAAAAAGTTAAAAAATGGTAAAAGAATTGTTTTAAATGGTAAAGTTCGGAATAGAAACGTGCACATCAAAATAGAATATCTCTTTTATATATACTAGTGTAAACACATGTATTACTGCGACTGTGTAGTACGCATTTTTTGAATATGCATGATATTATATTAGTAGTTGATGATATTGTAATGTTAAGTTAATAAACATGAGAAAATATGAGAAAATAATTGTTGATGAGTAGGAGAAAAAAGAAGCAGGAGATAAGAAAATAATTTTATAAAAACTCATAAAAGTAACCTTTAATTTTTAAAAATTTAACAAATAATTATATTGTAGAGGGTAAAGTTGGAATTATGAAATGTGGACAAAAAAGAGGAAATCCTCTTTATATATACACTAGCGTAAAACATGCATGGTACACATTTTTTAAATATACATGATATTATATTAGTAGATGATGATATTATAATTATTAAAAAACAAAGTGATATGAATGGAGAAAAGATGAAAAAATAATCGTTGATGAATAGGATAAAGAAGAAGGAGAGAAGATAGACAGTTTCATAGAAAATATTGTAATGGTAAAATTAAAATTATGAAATGTGGATATGAAATAGGGAATTCTCCTTATATATAGTTATAAATAGGTATAGATTATTATTATTATTATTGTTATCATTATTATCATCATTTTCACTATAATTACTAGCATAAACACAGGCGCGATAACGCTTGTGTGTACGCATTGTTTAAATTAAATATGCATGATATTATATTAGTAGGTGATGATATTGTAATGTTATTAACTTAATATACAAAATAAATTTATATTTATTAAAAAAAAGTGAGATGAATGGAGAAAAGATGTGAAAGTAAATGTTGATGGATAGGGAAAAAAAGAGAGAAGATAGACATTTTATAGAAAATATGTAAAAGTAATTGTTAATTTTTAAAAATTTAATAAATAATTATATTGTAAAGGATAAATTTGGAATTATGAAATGTGGAGACAAAAGAGGGAATTCTCTTTATATATAGTTATAGATTATTATTATTATTATCATTATTATTATTGTTATTATTATCATTATCATTATTATTATTATTATCAATTTTTACAGTTGCGCTTTTAGAGTTATACAAAACCCGAATAATCTCCCTTTGGACAATAATATTAATTACTAGGAGTATATTATTGTAATGATCAAACATTGATAATAAAACATGTCCAACAACAAACCTATGGATTGATTTATCATTGACACATAAAATCTCATAATTATCATACGTTTACCATCATAGGTGTGTATGCATTCCAATGAAGCATTAATCTTCCTTTAGGTCAATCAATACTTGCATGGATAAACATAAACACAAACATTAAACATTTCTCATGAACAAACTACTCAAGAGAGGTCATTTTGGCGATTTCCTGATTCAATTAGCTCATTTAAAATGCCAAACTACCAAAATTTGAACCTTTATGTACCAAATCCAATGAAAAAAAGCTTAAATATACATCTGGTCCCTATTTTCGTTGTTTTTATTCAATTTGGTCCTCCTTTTCGTTTTATGTTCAATTAGATCCTCATTTTCGTCAAATTTTGGTCAATTTGGTCATTTTCACTAACGGTGTTTAAATAGTAAACGTTTTTTAACAGTACATGAGTACATGCTACGTGTCAATTCTTTTTTTTTTAATTTTTTTAAAAAAAATTATTGTTTTTTAATTTCAAAATAATTGTCCATGTGTCAAGTCACAATTGTGCCACGTGTCAATGCTAGTGCCATGTGTAAGTTTGTTGTTGTGTTATTTTCTTTTGTTCAATTTAGTTACTATATTCATTATTTTTCTTCAATTTAGTCCCAATTTTTGTTAAAATAAATCAATGTTGTCCCTTTCAAATTGACACCAAATTTAATATCTTTTATACAAATTATATTAATATTTTTTTCTAAAGTTGACATTTTTATTAATTATTTTTTAAATTCAATTATAAATTATTAAATTTAATTATAAATTGAATAAAATTCTTATATTTAATTGCTAAATAGAATATAATTATTTAAAATATTATAAGAATATAATTATTAAAAGTTATTTTCTAATATTTATATTGTAAAATAATTTTAAAATTTATATTTAAAAATATTTTAGAAAAGTAAACTAATATTTGTAAAATTAACATTTATATATAAAATACTTTTTAGATTTTAATATCTAAAATGCAATAAAAATATTAACTATTTTAGATTTAAATGTCAATTTTACAAATGTTAATATATATTTTTAAAATTTTAATAATATATAAATAATTATATTCTATTTAACAATTGAATCTAAAAATCATATTCAATTTACAATTAAATATAATAATTTATAATTGTATTTCAAAAATAACTAGGAGGTGACACATGACATGTACTGTTAAAAAACGTTAACTATTTAAACATCGTTAGTGAAAAGGACCACATTGACCAAAAGTTGACTAAAATGAGGACCTAATTGAACACAAAATGAAAATGAGGACCAAATTGAATAAAAACACGAAAATAGGGACCAAATGTATATTTAAGCCAAAAAAATATTGAAAATGAATTTCATCCTGAATTTAGAAACCACAATTTTAAACTATAGAAAACAAAGAAATATAGGAAGAAGGGGATTACGTATTATTGAGTGTGTATAAAATTTTACAAGAGGTGTGTTATACATACACATAAAGCTAACCCTAAGAGCTAAAAACAAATGGGCCTAAAACATCAGCCTATGCTAACATCCCCCCTCAAACCCAAAATGCTACGGCTAAATGCATTGCGAGTTTGTCAAATAAAAAATGAAAGCGTAAAACAGAGTATGACTAAGTAAATATATCTGCAATATGTAGAGACAAAGGAACAAATGGTAAAGATATAGTGCCAAGTTGAAGATGATGATGAGTAAAATCACAATCTATTTCAATATGCTTGGCTTGCTCATGAAAAACAGAGTTACAGCAATATGAATAGCACTTTTATTGTCACAATGTAGAGGCATATGATCTTTCAAATAAACACTCATATCTACAAGTAAACAATGCACCCAAATAACCTCACAGGTAGTCAAAGCCATGGTGTGATACTCATCTTCTGTGGACGATCAAGATGTAACATCTTGTTTCTTACTCTTCTATGCTATAAGTGAATCACCAAGAAAAATAAATCACCTAGTAGTGGATTTCCGATCATTAGGATAACTATTACAATCTGCATCACAATAGGTACGTAAGTCTAAAGATGATGTAGAAAAAAATCAAAGGAGACTGAAATCGAGTGCCTCGAAGATACCTGAAAATACGAAGAACACCATCCCAATGAACTATTGTGTGAGTTGAAACAAACTGACTAACAAGATGAACAACATGTGCAATGTCTAGATGAGTCATAGTAAGATAAATCAGACTCCCAACAATAGTTCGATATAAACTAAAATTAGTCAAAGGAACACCATCAAATGGGGAATATCGTACACTTGTCTCAAGAGGAGTATCAATAATCGTGTTGTCAGTAAGCCGAACACGCTCAAATAGGTCAACAATATACTTGGATTGAGATGGAAAATAACCTTTGGGAGAAGGAGCAAACTCAATACCCAAAAAGTAATACAGTACACCTAAATCTTTCATAGTAAAACAATGGGATAATACAGTTTTTAAAGATGCAATTCCATCAAAATCATCTCCAGTAATAATCATATCATCAATGTATAAGGATACCAAAATACTTCTTGCATTTGTTGTCTTGACAAATAATGTAAAATCATGATTACTAGTAACAAAACCAAGAGAGACAATTACTGTAGAAAACTTCTGAAACCAAACATGAGGTGCTTGTTTAAGACCATAAAGGGCTTTTTGAAGTTAGCAAACTTCACCAGATTTGTAAGAGACACATGGTGGTGAAATCATGTAGATCCCCATTCAAAAAGGCATTATTCACAATCATTTGAAAAATCTTCCATTGAAAAATAGAAGTGACAATAATCAAGGCACGAACAGTAGTCATCTTTGCCACAAGAGCAAATGTCTCCTCATTATCCATGTCATACTCTTGGGTATATCCTTGAACAACAAGTCTAGCTTTATACCTTTCAACTAAACCATATGATTTTGTCTTGATTTTGTATATCCAACGAAATCCAATAGGACGTTTTCTTAGTGGTAATGGAACTAGGTCCCATGTATGAGTCTGATGTAGAGTAGTAAGTTCCTCAAGTATAACAGTCCGCCGAAGTAGATCACAAACAACCTCTCTATAGGATGAAGGCTCATGAAGACGAATAGTAGAGGCAATAGAAGCCGCTAATGAACCAGAATAAGATGAATAAATAAAATCAGGTAGTTGAGTAGACTTACAATTACGATTAGGTCGAACAGGCGACAAAGGAACCACAACCTCAAGAAATGATTGAGCAGGCGTAGTAGGGGAATCAACAAATACAACCTCTAGCGCGGTTTCTATAATTGGTGCTAAGATAGGTTCTGGAGTTGGTACAAGAGTAGGTGTAGTGTTATCAATATCAAATGATCAATTTTAATAACATCAAATGTAGTCAAATAATGTGAGCTAGCTGGAATAGAAAAAAAAGGAATATATTCTAAAAACACAACATGATGTGAGACATACAATTTTTTACTAATTGGATCAAAGCAACAATATATCCCTTTTGACCAAGACCATGTCCCAAAAAGACACACAAAACAGACTTAGCTGATAATTAGTACGCTCAACATGTGGTTTCAAAACAAAAAGGTACATCTAGAAACACGCAAAGGAGAGTAATCAGGTGCATGACCATACAATTTTTCAAAAGGAGACAAACCATAATTATGTGAATTCGAAATCTGATTCACAACATGAGTTGTTGTAAGAATAGCTTCCCCCTATAAGACACTTGAAACATTGACAAATAATAAAAATGATCTTGTCGTCTTAACAAGATGGCGATGTTTTCTTTCAGCAACGCCATTTTGTTGAGGAGTGTTACTGCAAAAGGTCTTATGTATAGTTCCATTATAGGAAAGTAAAAAGTGGTGTAAAATCATTAGAAGTGTATTCAACCCCCCCCCCCCCAAGTCACAATGAAAGGTTTTTATGGTAATAGAGTGTTGGGTTTTTATAAGAGCATTAAAATTTTAAAAAATTGTGATAAAATCATACAGACGTTTCATAAAATAGATCTAAGTGAAACGAGTAAAATCATTAATGAAAGAGACATAATATCTAGAACCTCCTTTGGTGGATACAGGAGAAGATCCCCACACATATGAATGCACAAGATCAAAATGAGCAAGAGAAGAAGAAATACTTTTATTAGAAGGTAAAGCAGAAATATCATGATTGTCCAAAGTACCCAAGATTCTTGTAGACATTAAAAACTTTAAACGAGATGTAGTTTCATGACCCAAACGAGAATGCCACAAATAAAAAGGTGAAGAAGAAGACAAACGAAATGAAGATAAATCCACACTAGAGGCTGCAACTATTGATTCCTTGAATTGATTCAAGACATAGAGTCCACCTTGCCTACGACCTATCTCAATCACCTTCTGAGATGTGTGGTCTTGTACAAAACATTTAGATGGAGAGAAACAATCATCATATCTAGAATAAAAAATTTGCCTAACAAAAGCAAGATTCATAGAAAGAACAGATATGTAGTAAACATCAAACAAAGACAAAGATGGTGTGGCAATGGTACCAATACCAGATAATGGAATTGAATGACCGTTAGCAGTTGCAATTGACATGGATAAGTTAGGTGATAATGAAACAAAAAAAGGTAAATGATGTGACATCTGATCACTGGCACCTGTGTCAATGATCCATTTATCACATGATATATTTGGTGATCATGTACCTTGAGATTGCAAGGCTATGTTGGCCTGTGGTTGGGAAGCAACTCTAATTTCCTCTACTAATAATAAGTTGTCTCATACCTCCTTTGCAATATCATATTTTGTTAATTGAGAACTAATCAAGTGTGTGACAAAATTATTGACCCAAATGATAATTTTAGAGTTGTCAACTTCCCTTACCCCTAAAGTAGTAGCATAATCATCGACTTTGTTGTCAATCGGTTTTGCCTTAACACCTAAAATATAACCCCACATCAACTTTCCACAAAGAAATTTTTTCATAACATAAACTCTAGCAGGAAAATTTTTTTACCATCCAATTGCACACTAATAGACTGAAGAGAATCATCTTTACAAGTCACCATAACAAATTGAATACAAAACATAAATGTGAAGCACATAGTGGAAGCAACAAACAAAAAAAATACAAAAAACCCAATATTAGAGGATTTAAATACCTTAAAATGGCATAAAGAACATGATGTAGAACCTCCAAAAATGCCTCAAGATAGAAAAAAAATTGCGATAAGGTGAAACCTGAAAAATTATGAAAGATGCTTAGGACTTACGACTTACAACTTAGGAAAGAGGAACTACTACAGTAACCATTTCTTAATCATAAAATTTGTGAATGAGGCTTAGGGCTTAGGGCTTAGGAAAAAGTAACTACTGGAAAAATGAACTAATGCAAGAATCCCTTCTCAATCATGAATCGTTTTGGGATCTTTATACCATGTAGAAAACAAAGAAATATAAGAAGAAGGGGATTGTGTATTATTGAGTGTGTATAAAATGTTACAAGAGGTGTGTTATATATACACACAAAGCTAACCCTAGAAGCCAATAGTAAATGGGCCTAAAACATGAGCCTATGCTAACATAAACATCCCTTTATGGATATTTATATAATTCATATAATGTTGATATGCGAAAGAAACCAAAATTTCAAAATTTTCAAAATCACACATGAATATAGTATGGGTTGGTTCTGATACCAATTGAAGGAAAATACTAAGAAATAATAAATATGCCTAACCACATGGTTTTACCAATAGAGATCACAAATGCACAACACAATCATATATTAATCTTTAATGTACCCATAATCCAATTCACGATGGAAAAGAATATGGAAGCGAAGCTGAGTTTGCCATTGGGAATGATGTGGATGATGAGATTAACTATGATGTGGCTAAGTTTGCCATTCTGATTGTAGAGGGTCTTAAGTTTCGCTTTTGTAATAGGATGAAGAGAAGACAAAAACCTAATGCAAAACGTAATGTTACCTTCTCTACAAATGGGGACTATAACTCATTTCCATTTTATAACGGTTGTCAGTCACATTCCATATTTTAATAATTCCAATTTGGCTCCTCATCAAATCAGAATATAACTTTAGGGTATCTATACAATAACTTTTCATGACAATTATGCCATTAGTCAAAAACTTAATATTAATAGAGCACCTTATTATTTTAGCCAATCAAATAATGACCATAACACATTTAAATAATATGTATGTGACCCAAAAATTATAACAATTTTTTCTTCTACTACATTAATTTATAATAAATATTAGGAAATCAAGAGTATAATAAAACAAAGACATAAAAGAAACCAAATAATTTAATTATATATGTAAATAAACTAAAATGAAAATGTATGCATAAACCTGTTAATTTAGTCTAGCCTATAGGTCTTGTGCCTGATCTACATGGAACAAGGACAAAAATAAGTCCACAAAATAAAAAAAAAACCCCACAGAAGAAAAATCTCACAAAGTCAAAACAGAAACAAAATACCTAAGGGTCAAGGTCAACCCATGGACAAATGTGTGAGAGTTGATTTTAGGTTAAAATTAACAAGATTGGGTCAACCAAAGTCAAGTATGCCATTTAGGTTGGGTGTAAGTCATGTTGAGTCCTGGTCAAGCCAAGATTGATAGTCCACATTGTGCTAAGTTGAATCGAGCCCACATTAGACAAGTAGAGTCGGGTCTCTAACATCCCGTCCAGATATTACGGATTTAAATAAAATAAAATAGACATAATAACTAACCGTCATTTATTATACTGACTTTTCCCAAAGCGCGGGAAAATTTACAACTTTACTTCATCGTAAAATAACTTAAATCCATAATTATAAACTCCATTATAATATGAAAGTCTAGTAATGTATGTCAACACCCAATTTTGTCCGAATGATTAAATAATAAATAAAATAAAAATAATTTTCTATTAATAATAATCTTATTTTTCTTATTTCCTAGTCAACTAATTTAAATATATAATATAATATAAATAACTTTTTTTTAATAAAAAAGTAAATGAAACAGAAAAGGATAAGAAAAATATTTTTATAGTGAAAATAAGTTTTTAAAAGATAAACAAAAAAAACATAAAAATAATGATTAAGAATAACAATTAAAAAAATACTTTTATAATAAATAATAATAAATTGAAAATAGAAAAATAGTTTTTAAATAATCAAAATAGTTTTATAAAATATATTTGAATTTAAAAAAAAATGAAAAAAAAGATAACGGTAAAAAACTATAAAATATTGTTTAAAAAATATATATTAGGCTAATAAAACAAAGTAATAAAAATAATAAAATAATAAAAAGATATATATAATTTTTACTAAAGAAAGAAGTAAAATTAAAATTAGAAAAAGTAAGGAAATTTCAAGCTATATGTTATCGTTACTCAACTGCATTTCCTTATACTCCCACAATCTAGATTCTCTCCCCATTTTTCTCAACCTCTGCACACAGTTAATATCTTAGACTATGCTAAAAAAATAGAAAAAGGTCTCATGATCTCATTGCTTTTTTTATGCTCGTTCCTTGAGTTCTTTTTCTTTTCTCCGCTTCATAAAAGAGAGGTTTTTTCACATAACACATAAGATATACATTTCTCCTTTATCCACCGTCATCTTTTTCCCAAGGTCAAAAATATCCTTTTTGAATCTCACTCTCATCACCCTTCATTAACGATCATTCTAGAACAACTCACACTAAGGGATCACACACCACGATACCAAACACAAAGAAAAAGCACATGAAAAATACTTCTTGGAGGGGCAAAGCCACCAAAACACGGAGCTTTGAGAAGATAAGAAAGATATACTTACAAACATTGTTTTGATTTTGAAAAGCAAAACTCTTCAAACAAGAGTGAAAAAATCCAGGTTTTTCTTTCTCTTTTTATATTTACTTGTGATATTTATTATGAGATCATAGCACCAAACATATTGATTGTTTTTTTTCTCTTTTTTCCTTCTCTTACACTGAAGCTTGAACACATCATGACATCGTATGTATATGTTCTAATTATCATTTCTTTTATGAAACTGTCTCTTGTAATGTGGTTTTGTTATGTCAAAAGAAATGATTGGTTGTGTAATATACGGAATTTGGGATGTGCTTTATTGCCGTTAATATTAGATGAAAGTTGCATATGTGTGTCAGCATAAAAAGTGTCAAAGAAACATAAACCTTATATGTATGTATGAATCTCTACATTTGAAAGCTTCTTTTGGTACATTTAGTTTATTATTTAAATCTTTTATACTTTTTCCTTAATTTCTTTTATCGGAATGTGAGTGTTGATTTTAGTGGCTAATATAATATGTTGCTTATATTGGATGTTTCAAAATAACGCACAAGATACACACTAAACATGAATATTGGAATAAAGAATTTTGAGATAGCTATTGAATAATAAATATGTCTAGGCATTAATTGAGAAAATTTTATTTTTATTTGGTGATATTCTTTTCTAAAAGAGACATATACTTGATAATTAAAATCTTTTAAAATATTTTTCATTACATTAATTATCATGTCGACTCTCAGACTTGTTTGATAATCATTATTTTTCATAATTATAATTATCATGTTGAGTCTCGAACTTGCTTGATAATCATTATTTTTCATAACTTTAATTATCATGTCGAGTCTCAGACTCGCTTGATAATCATTATGTTTCATAACTTTAATTATCATGTTGAGTCTCGGACTCGCTTGATGATAATTATTTTTCATAATTTTAATTATCATGTCGAGTCTCGGACTCGCTTGATAATCATTATGTTTCATAACTTTAATCATGTCGAGTCCCAGACTCGCTTGATGATAATTATTTTTCATAATTTTAATTATCATGTCGAGTCTCGGACTCACTTGATAATAATTATTTTTTATAATTTTAATTATCATGTCGGGTCCCGGACTTGATTGATAATAATTTTTTATGACTTTAATTATCATGCCGAGTCTCAGACTCACTTGATAATAATTATTTTTCATAATTTTAATTATCATGTCGAGTTCCGGACTTGCTTGATAATCATTATCTTTCACAACTTTAATTATCATGTCGAGTCTCAAACTCACTTGATAATAATTATTTTTCATAATTTAAATTATCATATTGAGTTCTGGACTTGCTTGATAATCATTTTTCATAACTTTAATTATCATATCGAGTCTCGGACTCACATGATTATCCTTATTTTTCATAATTTTAATTATCATGTTGAGTCCTAGACTCGCTTGATAATAATTAATTTTCATAACTTTAATTATCATGTCGAGTCCCGGACTCACTTAATAACCATTATTTTCATAACATTAATTATCATGTGGAGTTTCAAAATCGCTTGATAATCATTATTTTTCATAAACATTAATTATCATGTCGAGTCTCGTACTCGCTTGATAATAATTAGTTTTTTATACTTTTTAATTATCATTTTGGGTCTCGAACTTGCTTGATAACTACTTTTACAACATACAAAACTTATCTAAAACAATTTGAGTTTACAAACCCTTTCATCTTTTTCAAACATTTTTTATTTATTTTAGAACTACGTGATCCCTGATTTTCCATTCTGAATGAAATACGTAAGAGCAAGGCCAAGTCTTTGTCGGGTTCACCTTAAAAAAAATTAAAATCTTTTCAAAATCATTTTTCTTTTTTTCTTTTTCACTTAGAACTACGTGATCCCTGATTCTCCATTCCGATTTGAGATACGTAGGAGCAAGGTCAATCCTTGCCGGATTCACCTTCCAAAAATCATATCTTTTTCAAACAATTTTTTTTAATTATTATTTTAGAACTACGTGATCCCTGATTTTCCATTATGAATGTCTATTGCGAATGGAGATACGTAGGAGCAAGGTCAATCCTTGTCGGGCCCAAAGAAAAAATTCTTTAATATTTGGTATTTTTTATTTTTTTGATTTTTTGATTGATTTATTTATTTATTTATATTTTATTTATATTTATTTTATTTTATTTTTATTTTATTCTTATTTTTATTTTCTTTTTTATTTTTATTTTTGCGGGAAACCAAATATTTTAAAAAATTGTATTAATTTTGCACACTTAATTAAAAGGAACCGTCTTTGGATGAGCGTTGTGGGGTGTTAATACCCAAACTTGGTTTCGAAGACTATTTCTTTTTAAGGTTTTTCTATAGTTCTCCTTAATAAATTATGGTGGCGACTCCTCTGTTATTTTAAAATAAAATTTTTTCGCCGTCCCGTTGTGACCTCGGTTGCAACAATGTAAAAGTTTACAAATTATTCAAAATCATAACAAGCTCTGATAAAAGCTTCTCCCAGTCCAGCCCTCGTTCTGGCTCTATGCCTTACCAGATCCACCTACAACATCATCTGCTCCCATGTATCGCGTACACGATCATTGCCAAACACAAGCAGATAAGGTGAGCTAATAGTTAAACAAACTTATATATATATATATATATATATATATATATATATATATATATATATATAATACATATATACATACAAACACACTAAAGGAAACCCATCCTTTAACCCCATATCACATGGCCACTACCATGTCATCCATGGTATACGTCTTTAGACGATTATCTCAAGATGTCTTGTTGCCACACCTACAAGCCACAACTTGTTGAGCACATGCAAGAAACTAGTTACAAACCATACTCTGTAACGCAGGTGGAGTTCCCAATACGAACATAGTTCGTAATGTCCCAAGACTACCAAACTTGTCAGCCACATACTGATGAGGGCAATCTATCTAGACCCATACGTACGAGCCACAACTCGCATATTGACACCGGCAACACTTGCCAACCCGAGCCGCAACTCAAGAGTACCTCATGTTCATCTGCCATCCCGAGTCACAACTCAAGAGATGCCATTCCGAGCCACAACTAAAGGAATACCATGTGCTTAACCCATATCCCGAGCCACAACTCAAGGGATACATTCCGAGCCAAAACTCAAGGAACACCAGCAAGACGACCTTCGAGATATCACCAAAGCCTTGTAGACCACACACATCCAAAGCAAGCAAAACACAGTTTTACCTCTGCAATATCGCCTGATGTTGCTCCTGATTCGCCAGGCACAATACGCTTCCAGACCGCCTGGCGGAGGACACGTGCCGCCAGGTGCCAAGCGCCTCTTATCCCACTATCTACAAGTATCGCCTAACGGAACAACCAACATCGCCAAGTGCCACGCGTTCCAGGTTTCCTTTAATTTAATAGCTATTGCCTGACGGTTCATACCTCACTGTTAGGTGACACACCAATACTCACGTTTTACTGGTTTTTAAGCACACATATTAGATTGCACCCACTAAGATAGGTATCAAAACCTATAGTGAACTTCACTAAGTGGATTACATCAATTCTCATGTGTTTAACTTGTTACTGATGTATTTATGTCCCTTTAGGTTCACCAACTCAAGATTTCCCATGCCTAGACTTGCTTAAGTTCAACATTTCAAATTCACAATCTACTACTGTTAATCTCATAAGAATTATACTCTATCATTTACCCCAATTAGTACCTTAGCCTCTACCAATTTTCAACTAATATAACCATTATAAATTAGCCATATTTACACCACCCTTCCAACTTAAGTAACTCCAAGTAACATCGCCTTCTACAAATTTCAATTTGCCTTCCCATCAAGTCAAACTCTAGGTTAATTAACCTGAATTTTATTATTATAGCATCCGAATCTATCCAAACATTCATAGCTTAACATTCTTGCACAACCCCATCTCACGCAATACCTCTCCTTTTAGACCCTATCCAGCATATCAAAATTTTCTTTTAATACTCTAAATGCCCTACGTTAAATTACCCAATTCCCCTACCGCGCACCAGCACACAGAGCCACAATTCTAGTCTGGCGCTTGGCGGCAAACATGGTGCCGCTAGGCGGCGCATACGAATTCTGGAAAATCTCCAGAATTTCCTGCACCTCGAAACCCTAAACTCGCCCTCATCCTCCTTTGGCCAATTCGTCAAATCTTAGCATAATTAAATGTACTCGAGTATTAAATTAACATATAACTATTAGTTTTGAAATGGTTGAAAAGCCAAGAAGGGGGGGTTGAATTGGCTAGTTAAAAATTTAGGCTATTTTTGCAAGCTAAAAACCTCCTTTAATTGAATCAAATAGATCACCAAGTTAGGATGCAAACAGTACTGAACTATACACTTTCAATCGATCAAAAACAGAGTTAACAGATTGATTTTACTAAACAGATTTTGTTCTGGTATAATCAA
>Ga0214542_1005794_pt1 | contig 23177 bp, 14 predicted proteins | sample CNSS1metaG_FD_160096 | JGI IMG/M metagenome (GOLD analysis project Ga0214542, IMG submission 160096) | Root nodule microbial communities from cowpea collected in UCLA plant growth center, Los Angeles, California, USA - CNSS1 | ecosystem: Host-associated > Plants > Roots > Nodule | place: USA...
GCGTATGTTTTTTTTCTAGTAATATTTTATGAAGTATTATTAATTATTTCTGCTAAGTACTTGTGATTAACGGTAGGTATCATTGGCAACTATGTGTCATCATTCCAAGACAATGCACGGTTGTATGGTTTTATTTATGTCATAGGAAGATTCCATCTGCTTTGAAAAACATGTTACAAGAGTAAGTATTAATTTTTTTCAATCATAACCTATGTATCTACTTAGTTATAAAAACTAACATATGTTTTATGTTTCCAAAATTTCATTAGAATTGTGAGTAAGCCTAGAGGCCAACAACTTAAAGTATTATATTCAAAGGTTAGAACTCATTTAGTTTAAAGTTCTTAATTTTTGTATGTCAACTTATGATTTTGATATGTGTTTATTTTATTTGTAATGTTTAGTGTAACAAGCAAGAAGATTAATGGAAATTGTGTATATTAGTTTAGAATATATGTTGAAACTTAAGTGTTATTAGATATAACTGTAACTCCATAATTGTGCTGAAATTATTATGAAACTGTTCTGAGAATTTGCTAATTTTCAGGTGTGGGAATGTTGTAAAAACAACCAAATTAAAGAAAAAAACAGAGCAGATTGACGTCTGGTGGTGCTCTGACAGACATTATTTAACGTCTGAGCTTACTGTGGCCGACGTTATTTAACGTCTATCAGCGCCCAACAGAAGTCAAATTACTCTGTTTTTTTGTTCCATTTAGCGCGAAAATTGACGTATACTGCTTTTAATGTCGGATCCCTATTGCCCTGACGTTAAGTGAGGTCTGTTTTGTTTTCTGACATTGTTTTAATGTTACCCAGTACAACGTCAATATTTAGACAGACATTAAAAGTCAAAAATATCATACGTTAAAAGATTTTTTTGTGTTAATATCATTCTCAAATATCACCAGATAAACACGATTATCGTAAGTAAACATAAAAAATCTAGCTTTAAGTTTCAACCTTGGAAACGGTGGGTGACTTCCAAAACACAATATTTCAAATTCTCATCATATTATATTTGCCCAATTGGATAAGGATGCTTCTGGACTGAACATCTGCACAGGTGTTCAACCAATACATATCCACCCTGCACTGCACCACTCTGATAAATAAATAATACATCAATATCTTTTTTATTATTGACTCAAAATCTTGCAAGAAATTTAAATACTATTTTATATTTCAGTTTTCGGACTTTCATTTGTGTTTTAAAACAGAAAAAGATGTATCGCGACAAATTCTTTTTTCTACTTGGTAAAATATTAAATTATAATGAATACATAAAAAATAAGCATCAAAGAAAATAATTATCATTTTTAAGGAAAATAAGCATAATTTTAAATATGTTTCTAACAACAAAAGTTCTTGTTTCGATTGTACATGAAAAACCAAAGCGTTTTGTTTTATTCTTTTTCTTTCTGGATAATGCACCGATTTATCAAACTTCTGGATTCCAATTTGAACAGAGATCAGCCGAAAAAAAATGTGCTAAACACAATAACAAAAGAACGACAAGTGTCCTAGTCCTGCCACCTGTACCCGAAACCAAACATGCAAGAGTTTGCTGCGTGACACGTGTCTTCGACAACCTTTGGAGTCCCTATCTATATATATGGGTTCACAATGCACCTTACCCTTATCCAAACACGAACAAATTCCCTCACTTTATTATCTTAAAAATTAGTGAAAAAATCAGTAGCTGCTCTGAGCAATGGCCACAGTGGGAAGGAACGTGGCAGCTCCTCTGCTGTTTCTTAACCTGATCATGTACTTCATAGTTCTAGGTTTTTCTAGCTGGTGTCTGAACAGGTTTATCAATGGCCAAACTTACCACCCTAGTAAGCTCACACTTCGTATCTCTACACCTCTTTTTGTTTTGCAGCGGAGGCTAAAACGTTAAATGAAATGACCCTGTGGTGGTTGCAGGTTTCGGAGGAAACGGTGCAACCATGTTTTTCTTAACCTTCTCTATACTAGCAGCGATTCTGGGCATAGTGTCGAAGTTTTTGGGTGGCAATCACATGAGGACATGGAGGAGTGACAGTTTAGCATCTGCAGGAGCAGCATCAGTGGTTGCTTGGGGTGTGACTGCTCTAGCATTCGGGTAAAGTAAAGCATGCATGGGTATAAATAATTGAATTTAGAGTTGAATTTAGATAGTAAGAAAGTGATTTGAGTTATGTATATGTTGCAGGTTGGCTTGCAAGGAAATAAACATCGGAGGGCACAGAGGGTGGAGGTTGAAGATGGTGGAGGCGTTCATAATCATACTCACATTCACACAGTTGTTGTACGTGTTGCTGATACACGCGGGGTTATATAGCAGCAGATATGGTCCCGGCTACCGTGACAATGACTATCCTATGGGAGCCACTACAGGAGATGCAATGCACAAGCCTGCGCCTGTTTCTGCTACTGGAACTCGTGTCTAAACTCCACTTCTTCTCCTCCATCGTCTTCTACTTTATCTTTCTGCCTTTTCTTTTCCCTTTTTCTTTCCATGCATTTTCTTTCTTTGCATCTCTTGCAAAACTCCCTTTGTAGCATCAAATTCTGTATATCAATCAAATGCTTCTAATGGCGTTTCTATTTTGCTTCCATATCTCTCTTTCACTCCCTCTGCCCCATATTTTTTACGTTAAATTATTTAAGAGAAACAGTTAAGCAGAGTTTAGATTTAAATTTATGAAATAATTTATGACTGTCATGACCAAATTATACGATAAATTACCATATAACAAAAACATGTTAAATAAATATACTTATTCGATTTCATTATCCATAAATATCTTGAAACAAATCAGACAACCTGAAACTAATTAGTGCATACAAATATAATTAAAGGAGTAACAAAACTATGAATGTGAGACACGACATTGTCACTTCCTCATCTCACATTATCGTAACTCAATAACGAATATTCTACTTCTACAATTTCGACAGCATGGAACTCAACCATCGTAACATATATGTTTGTTTACACGTGATAAAAAGAAAACTAAACAAAAAGAAACAAGATTAAAATAATATGGAAAATAATTCTTTGACAATCCTCAAAACAATACTTTCACACTCTTTTTAATAATATAAAATTGTTGGAATAGAAAAGAGAAAGTGAAACAGAGGGGGTAGAATAACCCAGATAGGAGATATAAAATGAGAACATAAAAATTTTAATTCAGAATGAAGGGGAACCATATTTGTGCACAACACTAGATACACAGAAAACGTGTTATACAGATAACAAGATAACAGCAAAGCTATCCTATTTTTTTTTAAAAAAGTATTTTTGAAGCACTACTTAACAAAAATAACTTTAACTAAAATATCATCATTTGAGTGTTTTTGTCTTGCCGTATATCAACCTTTCACTATTCTAGACAATTAAGGAAAATGTTGACAAATTATCAATTTAAGAAAAAAAATACAATTTTTTCAATTTTTTTTTAACAAATTTTGACAAGTACAATTTTATTATTTTATTTTTATTTTATTTTGGCAAACATCGTACAATTTTATTATTTTATTTTGATTAAAAAATAAAAAATATTTATTTTAATTTATTTATTTTTCATTTTAGTTAAAAACTTTTTAATTTTATTTATGAAAACTTTTGACAATTTTTTTTTTCAAAACATAATTTTCCTTATAGTAAAACTTTAAAACGGTTGGTCTGACTTAAACGTTTCTTAAAAAACACTCAAATCTTTATAAAAGTCAGAAAAGTCCTTTTTTGCGTTAGAGGAAGCAGTGTCTCTATTTGTTCACTACACCCTGCGTCAGCATACTCAATACTTAATTTTCTGCTTCACTCTCTATCTTTATACCACACTAGCGTACCTCCATAGTTCCATACTCACTTCAACACCATGCTTCCTTCCTGCAGTATCTTTATGTTCATCCTATCATAAGTGGCAGAACTAGCGGAATAATATTAACATTTTGCACCCTAAGCAAGAGTAGATTTGAATGGTGCATATATTGGTTCTACAATTTTTTATAGCATTTCTTTTCAAAAAATATCATCTAATGGGTCACTCATTCTCACAGATCCCCTATTTTCTTCCCTCACACGGGGACAATTAGATCCAAACAAAGACTAAAGGTTCCTTTTGGATTTGAATAATCCAAAGTGCTCTCATATACATCGGGATCCACAAACTAAGTTTGGGAGGAGACCAAGAAAGCATTGTAAGCATGGCAAACATGGCTGCTTGAAAGAGGGAATGCACAAATATTGTACAATATGTAGTAGTTTAAATGGAGATGGGATGTTGTTTATGTGATTGAACTCTGGGTACAATGCTGGATTGTACATGCTAATAACAAGGTACCTAGGACGGGATTGTACAACATTGAATATGAATATTCAAGCTTGCGTATCACCCAATGAGAAGAAATTTCGGGAACTTAATTGGAAGTGGTTCTACTGGCCTTCCATGTCTCACAACTATAGAGATAGCAAATATAGTATATGTTGTTGGCAAAATGTCATGCCAAAGAAGCTACTGCTAAAGCTCGATGCTTTTGTGACCATTGAAGCTTCCAAATCAGTGGGAACTTGGGATTTTAGTCATTTACTAAAGATTGTTGGGACAGCAGTTATATATCCCATAACTATTGGGACACCATTGTGTAAGACCTACCATCTCACACATCAAACTAAAATTTGTATTTTTGTCCAATGTTTTGCATGAGAGAGAACACCAATATTTGGAAATACTCAAGCTTTGAAAAGGAGGATTTTGAAGATTGAATTGTCTCTCCCATTTATAGTTTTTCAATATGGTATACAATAATAAAAATAAAATGAAGATCTGGTGATTAAAAACAGTGTAATTAATTATATTAGTATAAAAAAAAGCACTGTTAGTAACATTTAATTACATGTTTGTCAATGAAGTTAGTTGATAGTTGTATTAATGAGTTGGGAGAAGGAGGTAAATTTGGGTGGGTACATGGTTTTAGCATGATAATTTCCATTTGGTGTGACTCAGGAACTGGAACACTCTCAATGGAAAGGGAAAGGGATCAACTTTACTCCTTACAAAGAGTACTCATCCAATTCCACAGTGGAGCCACGTGCAGCTAAACTGCGTTCCACCCCACTCCGCACGTGGCACCATTCCATAACCGATGCTCTAAATCATTCACCTACTCCGCTCTCCACACAATCCTCAATTCCCTTCCCTCAACACACAAATCTCACTCTCAAATCAAACGCAACACCCTAACCATCAAATTAAAACACACACATTACACACTCATAACATCATTCATTTTTCACTTCTTCACACCACCACTCTTCACTTCAATTTCATGCCAAATCAAAAACCATGTCTGACCCTTCCACCACCCCATTGCCTCATCCACCACTCTTGCCTGACCCCCACCGCCAACCCCTCCACCACCACCACCACCACCCCGTGCCACTCATCCAGGGCGCCGCTTCCGCTGCACCACCGTCCTCCTCCTCCTCCCTCGCTAGAGAATACCGCAAGGGCAACTGGACCATCCAAGAGACCCTCATCCTCATAACTGCCAAGAAGCTAGACGACGAACGTAGGCTCAAAACCCCACACGACCCCACCAGGCCTGCATGTACCTCCCCTTCCTCCTCCGCCAGAACCAGCGGTGAGCTACGCTGGAAATGGGTCGAAAACTATTGCTGGAGCCATGGCTGCTTGAGAAGCCAGAACCAATGCAACGACAAATGGGACAATCTCCTCCGCGATTACAAAAAGGTCCGTGACTACGAGTCCAAATCACAACAGCAACACCAGCATCAACACTCTCACGAGATCAAACACTTCCCTTCTTATTGGACTCTAAACAAACAACAACGTAAGGAACAAAACCTCCCCTCCAACATGGTCTACGAAGTCTATCACGCCATCACCGAAGTCCTTCAAAGGAAACAACCACAACCACAATCACAATCTCAAACCCAAATCCAAAGACAACCACAACTACAACCACAGCCTCCGGTTGCATTAATTACAGACTCATCACCACCTCCTCCACCACCACCACCGGTTAGTTCCACCCCTCCGGCGGTTTCAGGTATGCATCAACACTGGCATTAGCGTTAGCAATGTGCTACACAGCTCACACACACTCTCTTACACTTTTTTTTTTTAGTTTTCTTTTTGACAATTTTTGGATGTTGTGTTGTGTGTGGGTTATCGGTCAAACTTGCAGGGTCTGAAAACCCTGCCACACTTAATGGGACCCATTTTCCATCTTTTTTTTATTATATGGTACAATAACCTCCATGCTATTTTAAATACAACTTGATTTATGACCGTTGGATGGAGCTGTGGGGTGCATCGAACGGTGCATGAGGAGAGTGTGGCAGTGCGGTGCTATTGGTGGCATCTTACACCACGTTGCTCCACTGCACAAAGATTCTGCTCCCCATTAAAAAATTTGGGGAAAATGTCCTGGCTTCCATTTTATTTTCTCATTTCTATTCATTCAAAATAACACTGAGAGAAAAATAAAGGGCGCTACAGTACAATCATGCAGACCGGTGTGTGGAAGGGTACCACCTCATGATTGTCATGGATTTTGTGGGCTGTCCAAGAAAATAGATTCTAACTCGCTTAATTCTCTGGGTGTAATCATTAACACAATCCTTAATCCTTATTATTAACAAACACTTCAAATCTCACTCTAGATTAAACAAATAAGTAATCTTTTTCACGTACCCAATGCATTCATTCACCAACACCCTCTCCTCTCATAACCCAACTCATGCAAATTAAATACTCATTAAATACATTCACATTCTATTGGGGACTTAGTCTTTGTCACAAGATATTATATATCCATCCCTCCATCAAATATAATAATACTATAACACATATGTAGCTCTAATAATTAATGAACCTTAATTGTAGTGATGTGACGGATTTTGATTTTGTGATTGTGTTGTGGAACATGTTTGATTATAGAGAGGTCGGAATCATCAGAAGGCACGGAACACAGTGAGGATGACGCTGATGATGGATCGGAATCAAAACGTAGGAAAGTTAAAAATCTTGGTTCAAGCATAATGCGGGGTGCGTCCGTTCTAGCACGAGCTCTCAGGAGCTGTGAAGAGAAGAAGGAGATACGGCACCGCGAACTGATTGAGCTGGAACAAAGACGGCTTCAGATGGAGGAAGCTCGCACTGAGGTTCACCGGCAAGGCATCGCCACCCTTGTTGCAGCCGTCACCAACCTTTCCGGTGCTATTCAATCACTCATTAATTCTGAACGCCACGGCCAAAGATAATTAATTAATTAATTAATTATAATATGCAAAATATATAATAATATATGCTTCTTATCGCCATTGCATTGTCTAGTTAGTTGTTTAATTATTCTTCTTATTATTATAGTATGTGATTTATTAGAAAATGGTACTCGGGCATTCTTTTCTCTCTTAAAATTCAATTGTTGTGGTATAGTTTTGAGGAGGTTTGGGTATGAATGAGATCCCACATGTTGTATGTGAGGTAGCTTATATATATGTGAAGGATGTTCCAATTCTTTAATGATCTCTAACATTAATTTTTCACTGGGATTGTTATGATGTATATAATTTAATTTAATTATTGTCTCACATTTGTTTGTTTCTCTAGTTATAGAAATTCTTAATTGTTTGAATGGTTTTGTTGAGTGAAATGGACATCATGGGAATGGAAGGTAAGAGGGCATTATGAGAGTGGTGATGGATGATTGTGTTGTGAATGCAATAGAATTGTAGTAGTTCACTAGGGACAGTCAAAGACTCTGAGTCAATTTCTTTTGACCACATAGGACAGGAACCCCACCAGTTGGGGTTGTGTACCCTACGCTTCTCACTCTTCCTCCTCTCATATACGCCAAAACCATGATAGAGTCTCCTCGATGATACACTGAACTTCCCAAAATGCCCTTCTCGTCCCATCTCTCTCTTCCTGCCTAGTACAGTCTACAGTCTGCCTTTCCAGCCAGCATCTTTAACTCACCAATCCTACTACTTTATCACCCACCCACGCAATCTCTTTTCTTCTTCCTTTTCATCTTATTTTTATCATTTCTTCTGCATTTTTCAAGACACGATACACCATTGTATTTTACTATCACTGTTCATCACAATGATACAGTTCAAAAAATCACTTTTAGAGCTTCCATGCAAGTTTTAAGAGAATCAATGGATTCCAGGTTATCAAGTTTAACAGGGTTTCCTTACCACATAAGTTTGATGCAGTTACTAACTCATGATGTTAGTAGTTTGTGGATATTTTTGGAATTATAATTACTGAAGGAGGTAGAGTCTTTGAAGCATCAAAGAAAAAAGTCCAGGAATATGAACAAAAGTCATCCACCCTCTATTTAAAAAAAAATATATGAAAATATTTTTAGAGGCTCCTATTCATGCAATTATTGTTTATTTATGTTAGGTTTGACGAAATAAAGAAATAAAGAAACGTGGTGACTTATTTTATTTATTTTCTTATATATTGTTTTCTTTCATTAAAGGCTCTATTTTCTACGTTTCACCATTTTTTTTCTATCATATTATATATATATATATATAATGTTTTTTAGTTTAATATTAAATATCGTTATTTAATTGTTTTAATTATTTTGAGGAAGAGTGAAGATATCACGAGGATAATTTTTTTTATAGAGAATATAAAATGTTTCGTGATAAAATAGATTATTTAGGAAAAAATATTAATTTGTTTAAATTAAAAAAACTTTAAATTCCATTTCAATACAAGTAGTTTCCACACTTCAAATTTAGTCGAATGTTGTCGACTTTGTTAAAATCGAAAAATATTGGTCTGATAATTATTTTTGTGATGATTTGTTTTATTGATATTGATAGGAGTTATTTTTTATTTAAATTGTTATGATTATATATTATTACTGTTGTAGATAACTATTATTTCTTATTCGATATTACTTAATCAGTGTTGTGAAGATTGTTTTTATTTTTTGGTGGATGTGAATTATATATTTTTATTAACATCTGTCATGGTTAGTTGTTTATCAATGTTTTTAATGATTTTTTGTCACTGACACTAATATTATCCTGGTTGTTAAGTTTTTTTTTTTAAATGTTGTATATATAAAAAAAATATATTAACTATACTTTTTTCTGTAATGTCCATTGACAAAAAAATCATAAAAAAAATGTATTTATGATAACCATAAAAAAATTATTAACTATACTTTTTTCTGTAACTATTCACACTTAGATTTCTATTTCTAATTGTAAAATCCTAATTAATTTTATTCGTTTTCGTGATAAATTCTCCTTTACTAATTATCAGCACCAGGAACTTAAGGAAGCCGATAAATGTATATAAAATATGCTATCTCATTTTATTACATTATTGTATGGTTATATAAAATATTTTCATTCTTGTCACGTGCAGTTTTGTTCATCACATGTCCTTTTGTTAATATATTGTATTCTGAACAAAAATTAAATTGTATACATTGACTGTAAAACATGGTCAATATAAATCATACATTTAAAAGTTTAAGTTGGAAACTGAGTGGTGTGATTGGTGTGAGGTAAGAGTTAAGAACATTTTGACAATTTTAGTGAGGAGTCATGTTTAGTATATTTGTTTTACTAAGACCTTGTTCTCTTTTTATGCTTTACTTATTCTTAGTTGGATATATATATATATATATATATATATATATATATATATATATATATATATATATATATATATATATTTTATAAGTCACTTTAAAATAATTGAATAAATACAGTTGCTTTGAATTTGTATTGTTTTCTTTTGCAAAATAGAGTGGGTCTTTTTCACACACACTTAAGATCTTCTTTCACCTTCCAAAATATGTAAAATATTAAACTTCTTATGCTCTTTTCAAAATTTGTTGTGTCTCCACAACAAAATTTAACCCTTTGGGAAAGAACATTATGGAACAAATTAACATTATTAAGAAAGTCAAAACAAATTAACTTCTGGAAATACCGTTTTAGAAACAAAATTAATTTAATACTATTATCTTAAAATATATATTATTTATAAAATTAAAATTAAATGTATTTTTAGTTCTTAAATTTTGACATTGATTTCTATTCAAAATTTTAATATATTTTAATTTTAAATTTTAAAAATAAATAAATATAATTTTTTTAATTTGACGTTAATTTTTTTATAACATTATCAGCTGAGAATGAACTAAAGAATAATATGATTTTAACAATAAAATATTATTGGAGCTAATTTAAATACAACTTGGTTTCCGACCGTTATTTTGTGTCTAAATATACAGCTAAATTTGAAAAGGTGATTTGGTCACTTGACATCATGTTTTGGTGCATGATGAAATTTTCAAAGGTGCAGGAAGAAAATGGTGTGAACTGTATACAACTCACAAAAACCGGTTACTTTTTAGAGAATTTTTCTTGTATCTCCATAATTTTTAAATGATTCTTTTAAGTTTTGTAAACGTGATTTTTAGATTACATATTTTAAAAATCTTTTACATTTTTAGAATAAATTTCCAAAATATTTTTTGGAATAGGATTTTCAAAACAATATTTCCAGCTGTTTTAATCTCTCTTCTTTTCTGGCTTGAAATGCACAAGGGAAGGTGTTTTAGCTTTCTTGTTTGTAATATGAAGGTGCGTTTAATAATCACGAACTGCAGGAAGAAAAAGCCTTTCTTTCTGAAAGTGGCCCACTAATATTATTGATGCAGGACTAAATTTGGTCAAATACCTGTCTGGGCTAGAAAATAAGTAATGAGCATGTCAATTTTAAATTGCAAAGTAATGGGAATTTGTTTAATATGTAAGGTTAAAAATAGTTTAGTAATAGTATGATTTTAATAATAAAATATTATTGAAGAACATAGAAATAAAGACGTATGCTGAAATACTCAGGTCTAGTATTAAACGCAGTGTTATTGATAATCTTGAATTCATTGCTTCATAAATGGAAAAATGAAAAAAAAATAAAAATAGAAGGACACAGCAGAGAGAGATGAAAAGCAAAGTCAGATCCAACACCATATTAATGTAGATGCATTTGTTTGCTATAATGTGAGTGTAACAAATGTTGATGATGCAGTGGAAACAGACACAGTGCCACCAAAACATGAGCTGGTGACAACAATGGTGCTGTGTTCACATGTCTTCATTACTTAAAAAATACAAATTCATCGCAATGTTCTTCTTCACAAAAAGCGATTAGTGCCAACAATTAACTTTCTCATTCGTCACATTCAGTAGTACAACAAATTAATTTAAGTTATTATATTTTACAAAATTTTGTCTAATTACTTTTAAAATTTAAACATTATTTTAATTTAAAACATATTCCTTAATTACGTCAATAATTATTCATCCACCCGAGAACTCTTTACTATAACCAGAGTTTTTCATGAAGATAAAATTTTATTTTTAATCTCCAAAAACTAAAACTATTTTTTCGTTTTAGGCCTCCAAATTTTCAAAAACAGTTTTAGAAGAAAAAATAATCTTTCAAATTTAATTTCTGGAGATAAAAAAATATGTATTTCTAGATTAAGAGATTAACACAAATATTTAAAATTTACAAATTTTAAAAAGAAAAGACATATTTATCTTAAATACCAAATATTTAATCAATAATTTACAATAATTAAATACAGTTCATATTGAAGGTTATATAATGGCCATTAAAATAAGAGCCTGCGTTAGGCAAAAAAATGTAAATTTTAAATACAAAGTAGTAGGTAATAGACATTGTAGTTGAAAGTGTGTTTTATTTTTTTTATTTCTTCAAACTTAAGCCATTAATATTATAGTTTCTTCAAATCTAAGCTTGGTGTGATATGCTTACAAAAGATAAGGACAAGGGTTGGTGTGTGGTCCTCCAAACATTTGAAATAGTTGTAGGTTTTGCAATGATGAAATAAGAATTTTAACTATTTAAGTTATATATTTTTCCTCAAGAAAAAAAAACCATTTAAGTTACGCGTTTTTCAATATCGTAATTTATGATTAAATTATCGTATAAAAGTAGTAATATATCATAAGTCTGTAACTAATATCTTCTATTAGAAGACTTGATAGTCTTAATTTATGAAGGGTTGTTACTGTTATTAATTTCTTTTTTCAAAAGTGAAGTGTTTTTTTTTTTTATCTATTCTAGACTTTACATCTCCTCAATTTATAAATTTATGAGAATTTATAAATTTATGATTGAAATTAATTTGTAAAATGTATATTTTGCTTAAAATATAGACAAAAACACGTTTAAGTGCTGATTTTTTGCATTGTTTGTATATATTGTAGATTAATTTACATCTTTAAATAAGTTAAATTAAAAATTTTATAAATGTGAAATCATTTTGAATTTTTATTTAAATTATTAATATTTTTTTGGAGGAGGATGGATTGGAAATTATTATATTACCTTTCCGTCTTTTATTTATCTTTTAAGATTATTTGTAAGAATGAAAATATACAATAAGTTCAGGTATGTAAATTATGTAAAGAGTAGCAAACAAGTATAAATGATAATTAAAAGAATAATGAGTATGATTTAAAACTTTTATTTTATAAGAACTAAAATTGTCTATTTGTCATACTATATAGAACCAACAAAACATAAGTGTTTTTAAATCAATTTTTTTGCATATGTATAAAAGTATTATATTATATTATATTAAAAGATTATGGCATTGTTCTTCAAATACATACTGCTTATAACATATTATTCACAGTATTATGATTACCGTTAATTCCTAAACAATTATATTAAATAGATATATTAATTTTTATTTTAAGATTTAAAATGTTAAAAATGCTTAATTATACCTTTTTTATTAATAATTGTGTTGTTGGCAAATAGATAAAATTTAGCAAACTATATGAAAAAAATTTAAAAAGCACATTATTCAATATTTCCTATGTTATTTATTTAAAATGACAAATTTTAGTAGATCATAGTTACGCTTGCTTCAATTTAATTTATCCATTGTAGGAGATAATGAATATGAGAGAATTGAATCGTATCTGACAGTGTCTGAAGTAATTTCTTATTATGTTATATTAATTAATTTATTTACAAACTTTTTATTTATGTATTTAACATTCTATGTTATGTCTTTGATTAAGATAACTTTGCTTTTTCACTATATATATATTTTTTTTTTATTTTTTACATCCAAATCCAAGCAAAAGTTTAATATTGTGCCTGATTTAAAAAATTTAGAAAAAATATTAAATAAAATACTGTTAATATTTAAAGAATATCGATAGAAAATAAAATAAATGAAAATAATAGAAATAGATAAAAAAATAAAAAAAATCTAAATATTTCATTAGGAAAAAAAAAGAACTTAACATACGTAATGAAAGCAGATAAAAATAATAAATAGTTTGGACAAATTTTGAAAATGTTTCTACTCGATTTTTCTCTATAAAACAATAACATTGAATATTGTATCTTCTCTTCCCTTCAATTTCATCCTACGAAAGAGGGTTAAGAAATTTCGTCGTTTTGAGTGTCAAAATTGTACTCTTCGTAATCATATACAGTAATTAATTGTTATGATTATTAAGAAATTTACTAATAGATAAAATTACGCAATAAATGACCCCGGTAACATTGGAAAACTCCGGTCGGAATCTTGTACCTATTTTTCGCCTATCAGCATTGAATTTGAATCGAAGAAACACCCACGCACACACGTTCATCTTCCTTTTCTGTTCTAAACCCAACATCGTGTTCTTTACTTATCTTCGATCCACCAGGTGCCTGATCCTCTGTTTCGGGCACACACGTTCCCAGGTTCTACCTCTCACCTCCTTTTATTTTTTTTGTTTCTTTAAAAAATATCCCGACTTTTAAAAATTATGCCGTATTTGGCTTCTAATAATTATCGGGTATTCCTTAATTTCTCTCTTTTTCCTACTCCCTATTAAGGTTTTTTACGTTTGCCCAAATCTTAGCGGATGCAACCGTCTGCTGATTGTTGGATCTTAATCTTGTATTCGATTGTGAGGTTTCTCTTGATGCTGATTGTGTTTGAATGAAAAATTCTTGCTTTGATTTAGACATGTGGAAAATTTCAAACTGTATGCCTTGGGGTTTTGTTTGTTTTTGTGTTCAAGTTAAGTATAAGATTTGGATGATGTTGCTACTGCTATTGAATGGATTAGGTGGTTTCTTTGTGATGGTATCATATTCATGATAGTTTTTTTCCGGTTGAATAGATTTTTTAATTTACTACCTTTGATTCGTTTTATTACCTGGTAATTGATCATACCCTTGATACTGGAGATTAGGTTAAATGGCGAGGATTAAACCTCAGGCTCTGCTACAGCAAAGCAAAAGGAAGAAGGGTCCTTCTCGCATAAGTGCTACGACTGTTTTATTTTATCTTTTGATTCTTTCCTTGGTTGGGTTTTTCCTATTTGCTTCCTACAGACATTGGTCCAGCAGGTTAGTAAAAGATTTTCTGTCTTAGCTGTGATGGAAGATTCTTAGTTTGAAAAATGATGGGCGATATATTTTTATCTACTTGATGGAAAACAAACAAAAGATTTGTTAAAAAATGTTACTTGGCTAAATTGAGCTTTAGCTTCATCTAGACTTGTTAAGCATGAATACTACAGATGATATTTTAGATGGCATTGTTACTAGAGAGAGGCATTTTATAGAATAGCATTTTCTAGCTGGAGGTTTTAACTGCTTTATTGAGCGAATTCTCCCCTCATTCATGGTGATGGAACCATTTAGGTTCATTCTGACGGTGTTTTGTCTCCGATTGACGAAAATTTGTTTTTCGAACATGAATAAAAGCTTCTCCATTTTTGCTCGACTTTTTAGAGTGATTTTCATTATAGGATGGCTAATTTAAATTGATCAACCATTAGTGTTATGATTTCTGGTTAGGTTATTATAGTATATAAATAATGTTGAGTGTTGATGTTTATCTGGATGTATTTCACCCATACAGATTAGGAACTTCTGATGAACTTACTTTTACCTAATAATTACTTTCTTACATGCATTCAGGTCAAGATTGCAATCAGAAAGTCACATGTCCATCTCTGAGGTACATCCTTAAATGCGTTATAAAGTGTTTTCATATTTTTTAAGTCCTTTTTTTTTCTTGTTATCTGATGCCCCTGTGGAGCATTTTATCTGAGTGCAAATTATGTCTGTCTATATGTTTGCCCATCTAGATAGGGATGCTGCTAGGTCAATAGTTTATTTCATTTATCAATATAACCTCACCTCTTAATCAAAGTAAACTTTTGATAGGGTGACAATAACTCTGTGGACTCGAAGAAATCTGAGCTGCCTGGATATGCTGTAAGTTTGCTCCAGAATGCTAGTAATTCCTTGTTTTGGATTTTTTGTAGTTAAGGGTTTCTTTGGTTAGATAAATTATTTTCTTTTTCCATTTCTTGAAATTTATAAAAATATCTTCTTGTTTTCTATCTGTTTCCTTGTTCAAATATTCTTATTGGAAATAGAGTAAAAACAAAAAAAAAACAACCTTTCTTAACCAAATAGGCCCTAATATCGATGAAGTTTAGAATGTATTAATGAAATTATTTTGTCTTACAAGCTGTTTTTCTCTTTCTTCCTTATTATAGGTTTTAAATACCTCTAAAGGTTCTATAATAATTGAACTGCACAAGGAAACTGCTCCCGAAGTTGTTGATGAATTCATTGACTTATGGTGAGTATTTGGTTTTCCTACGAAATTATAATTTGGATGCTGCTGGATGACTTAGGGTTTGATCCTTGTGAACTCTTTTTTTGGGACTTTTGGTTGGGTTGGTACTGATGCTATCGGATAGATATATAAGTGGGAAAAGTTTATCTTTTTGATGAAATGAACTGATGATAGTATTTCAAGGTATGTTTAAACTAATTTTTACTTGTCTATAATCCTTAGAAACATAAAGTTGAATAAATTGCTATAAAGTCAGATGTCTATGCAGTAATATATTTTGATTGGATCAAGCACGTATCTGGGTAATTTTAGCTAAAATATATTGTGGTCCTTATTTGATCCAGTTTATTATTAAGGTTTTTTACTAATGTTCAATCCCAACGCATTATGAGATCATCCTTAAGATTCCAGTTTTCTCATATTCACATCACAGATAATTTTTGTCTTTGTTGTGCTCTGTTTCATTGTTATTATATCTGTAAATAAGTTGTTTATCAATAAATGTCCAATTCCAACCGGATATACGTAGAGCATAACCCAATATAGGTTAGAATATTGGGACTACAGTTGTAATTGGTTATTAGTATAAATAAGTCTACATTTTAAGTCTGTCTTGCATAGCATTATTTCACATCACTACTCACTTTTATCCAGAATCCCACTTTTCTCTTTTCTTCTCAGTTATATTGCTAATATTTCAACAACTGAAACTGTTTAGCATGTTTATAAAACTTGCCAGAACATTTTGTAAATTTGCAATTACTAGTACATGTAGACAGACTTATCTATCACAGAATATATCAGTCTTCAAAGCGATATGACTGTGACAGATGTGAAATCTAAGTTGAGTATAGCTGATTTCAATGTCGTCACATCACTTAATATAGGTTTTCTAACCAATGTAGTGCGATGGATGTGAAACTAGGTAGTTTTCTACAACTTTTAATTATAGCCATTTAGAACTCAATATGACAATACTGTCTTGCCATGCCATATAAGACCAGCACTTCATGATATGACACAACTTTCTGTTCAATACAACTCTATGGGTGGTGGTTTCATGTTTGTCTAATTTTTATAGGTATCAATTTATGTTGGCAGTATGTTAGTCATGAGTTTTTAGTGATTTTCTACATTAAATTTGTTTTAGTCTACCTGCTTATGGATCCAACCTAAGCTACAATTTATTTGCAGTCAAAAGGGGCACTTCAAGGGGATGCTTTTTCACCTAGTAATTAAGCACTATGTGATTCAGGCAGGGGATAATCATGGAGCTGGAGCTACTGAAGATTGGAACTTGAGAGGAAAGCATCATGCTATTTCTAGGTTTTCTTACTCATCTCGTTGCACTTGTTAGTTTATGATATAAGTTCTTAGAAAATTGCAGTAACTGTCTAGTGCTTATTTGCATAATTTTCTAATTAATGGATTTTTTATTTATTAACCAGTATGAAACATGAAGCATTCATGCTGGGGACTTCCAAGGGCAAACACAACCACAAAGGATTTGATCTTTTCATTACAACTGCACCTATACCAGATTTAAACGAGAAACTTATTGTTTTTGGGCAAGTCATCAAGGGAGAGGATGTTGTGCAGGTGACTGAATTTACTTTATTCATGTCATGTCTGCATCATTGTGTGTGGAGATCTGTTTTGTTTCACTTTCCTTTTTGTTGGTTAATTGTTCCGTTTCATTTTCCTTTTCCCATTAGTCAAGAATGCTTTTTTGATCATTTTTTCTTATTTTTTAACATTAATTTCAAACAATAAAGTATAAATGTGTTTTTCAAAACAGATTTTTTTTTTTTTTTTTTTTTTATCACCCTGCAGGAGTTTTTATAATTAATTTTAAAACTATATAGCAATACTTACAAAGATGATTGTAGGAGGTAGATATCACGCAACTCTTCTCTACTGTATAAATGGAGTTTAATATTCTGAGTTTTTCTATTGTGTTTTAAATGACAGTTATGTTACTTATGTTTCTTGTTTCTGAGAAATGATGGTTTAGTGGTAGCAAAATGTGCAAATTGAAGGAGTTTCATGATAAGTTTGATATTGAATGTTACTTAATCCTGTGGCAGGAAATTGAAGAAGTGGATACAGATGAACATTACAAACCGAAAATATCTATTGGGATTCTTGATGTTACTCTTAAACAGAAGGTCTGAAAGTTGTCTCTGCTAGATAAGTTCACAACGAGCTGTGATAGTTTTTACCTGTTTTGGGACACTGGTCAAATATTTTGTACAGGGATGAACCTTAAGGAATTCGCCTTGGTTCATCTACCAAGTGTCTGAGCCTTCATGTTGTTTTTGTTATTGGATTTTTAGTTAACACAGATTATGCAATTCCCTTTTCTTGCCTCATGTCATTTTTTTTTTCTTTTAAATTGGGAGAATGAGTGGGTTAGGTTTGTAGTCAGAGTTTTGCATTTTGCTTGTAAAAGCATCACATTTTTATTTGGCATTACTTTTCACCTGTAACCTTATTGAGATCAGAAGATTACTTCCCTATGTAGTTCATGACTTGATCTATCATCTTTTGTGCTTTCATTGATGGCCAATTTGGTGGTGAGTTAGAATATTTGACTTTGTAAGTTACATTTCAATTTGGTTATATAGAAGCCATAACCATAAACTTCATACCAATGGTACCAATCGGAAACTTGATCGTGATAATTACAATTTATCCTCCTCTATTATTAATTAGTTTTATTGAATTTAATCACAATACAAGTTATATATTTCCAAACTTTTTTTTTTTGTAATTCTTAAGCTCGGTGATGTGGAAATCGTTTTCATAAGTTCTTAAAATGTTATTTCTTTTATGCTGAATATGTGTGTAATTTTTATTTTTAAGATTGTGGAATAATTCAACTCAAGATATTTTAATTAAAACTGGATTTACGTTAACATAAATTTAATTGTTATACAATTTCTCGCCATCTTTTTCTATTTTTACATGTTTGCTTTAAAGGATTGATTTGAGATAAAAAAGAATGAGTGGATAAATTTGAAAAGATAAAGAGGTGTTATGAATAATTTGATAGATAGAAAACAATATTTTAATAAATAAAAATATAAGATTAAAATTTAATCTTTATATTTCAAATTAATATAAAATAAAATGTATTTAGTTTAATTTAATTTAAAATAAAATATAATGATTAAACTTTAAAATAAAAAAAAATAATTAGTATAGTTAATTTGAAATTAAACGTAATTGATTGAAACAAGTAGGTCATTCTCCTTCCATTACATGACAAGTAACGAAACAAACACAAGGTTAATTATTTATTTTCATCTTTATATTTAGATTTTTGATTGTTATAGTTTTTTTATATTTGTTTATTACATGGAGTCTTTGTTTTTTTAAAATGGCATGTAAAATTTAGGTTAGTCAATGTATCAAAAATTTGGATATCTTATTTCTTGAAATATATCTGATTTTGATATATGACACTTTTTAAATAAAAAAATATCTTAAATTTGGATACATAACAAACCTATATTTGACACGTGTTACTTTTATTACTTTTAGATAACTTTAATATCAATTTAATAAAAATAGTCACATTAAATTTTTTATATAAAAATAAAAATTCAAATGAGATTTTTTAAATAAGAACTCAATTAAAAAAACAAAATATAAAAATCAGAACGAATTAAAAGTCTAATATATAACCATATTACTAATTAGACTTTTTTCTATTATAATATTTGTTTTACTGTTCGGAACTATTATCATTTTATTCTAAAGTCTGTTGTTTGGGATCAGATTTAAGAAACTATTAAATTTAAAAATTGTAATAAAAACAGATCACTTCATCATGGAAAAGTATGAGAGTATATAGTATGCAAAATTAGATAGAAGTGTAATGGTAACTATAGCATAGCATAAAAGAAATGATTAGTTATGTCACCGATATTTTTTTTGTTTTTTATTCCTTTAATTCATTAATGTTTCTCAAAATTCATTGGTCTATAGGTGAAATCCGTGTGTATGAATTAAACCAATGAATGAGAGACAACTTCACTAGATTGAAATTTGCAATTATTTATATTAAGGGTTCCACTTAATCTTTTATGGGTAGCTAGTTAAATTTGAGTGAAACCGTAATGTAATTACCAAAGTGAGATTTAGGTGTCAAATAATATGTGCATGAGTTTATTAAAATATCAAGCGTAATAAAAAATAATACAAAAACGTAAGGTTGCATTACGATCACCTTTATTGTACACAAAAGGATATTGCTAATGAACTTTTTAAAGTATAAAGATTATGAAGCGAAATTGATAGATAGACTTTATTTTCTCTTTCCCACATCTAACAAAAAAAAAAGTCACTTTGTAATCTCTATTTGAAGCTGCTGCCATGAGCTTTTAATATAGACAGAAAGTGTTGACTGTTTAGAATGTATAGACATATAATATAAATTGTGATATATGATTAAATTATTATTTTTACTAGTGATTAGTTCTATAAATGATTAAATAATAGGGCATAGACTTTTCCATTTAGTACATCACAATTAAAGTCTTTTTAAAAAACTTTATCTAGAAAATAATAAAACAAACATACACTCGGTGTTAAATATGTATAAGCCATGAGAAGGAAAAATATGTAAAAAAGTATTTGGTAAAATAATATATAGAGTACAATGTTTGATAATAATAAAAAAAGAATCAAATATATGATATCTCTCAATATATAAATAAAAGCAGATATATAATATCTTTATCACTCCTGGTAGAAGAAGTCCACTTCTTAACATGGTATCAGATTTAAATCGTCTTCTGCATTTTCTCCTTTCTTGTTGATCTCCTGCCATGACGAAAAATTTCTCTCTAACACAAATATTTTCTTAACACATTCTGCTCTGATACCATGTTAGAAGTATGGTTATAAGCCTAACTCAATCCCACAAAATCAGCTTGTAAAGTGAGATTTGCACCCCACTTATATATTGTAAAGTGGTCTTATCTCTAGTCGATGTGGGACTTCCAACACCCCCTCACGCTGAAGTATATACATCTCGTGCGTGGGTCTAGAAATGGGTGGTCCGATAGCGAGTAGAACAGAATGTCTAAGAAAGTTTGCTAGAATAGGCTTTGACCTAACTCTGATACCATTTTAGATATATATAAGCCATGGAAAGGAAAAATATGCACAAGAGGTGCTTGTTGAAAACAACTCGCTTGCTTATTAATCTATTACAACCTTGATCAATATATAGAGTACAATGTCTCATTATAAAGAGAGAAAAGTAAAACCCAATAAAACATAATATTTCATAATAATAAAAGAGAATCAAACATATGATATATATCTCAATATATAAATAAAAACATAAGATATATAATATCTTTATCACATGGCTAAATTTCACGTCATAAAAATGAAAATTAATGTGTTTGATATCTAGAATGAATCGTAGATATTGTTGTAAAAATGAAGAACTTGAGGTAGTATAGTAAGCAAGGAGATTTTAAACAATACTAAAGAGTTTGAACACTACAATATTACCAAATTTTTAAAATTTTCTATATTGTCGTTTTTTATATTAATTATTTAAAATATATATATAATTGTTTTTTATATTAATTATTTAAATTATATATATATATAATTATATAAAATTTTAATTAAAATATCAGATAAAAATTAGATAAAAATAAAATAATAATATAAAATATTACCTAATGATACATAAATTAAATCTTATAACAACCAAAACATCTATTAATTTTATAAAAGTTAATGGAAAAAAATTTGATGAGGTTAAAAATATTTTTATGTTATAAAATAAATAAATATTCAATTTTAAATATATTTCAAATATTTTTTACTTTTTTTTCTAGAATTCTAATTAAATTTATTTTTTATATACACTAATAAATATTATAATAAACTACTTCATGGAATCATTCCTACAAAGAATATTAAACTAATTATACTTCGAATTTAGAAATATTATTTTTAACTTTTGAACTTTAATTTATGTTGGATGATGAAAAATAATATTAATGACAATGACATTAAAGTATTATATTATAGTAAATGAAACATCTTTATACATTTACAATGATAAAATTACACTTAAGAGAATAAGTTAGAAAATAAAAATAATTATATAAATAATCATAAAAAATAATATTGTATATGATAAGAATAAACAACAAATACAAATATTAAGAAGTAAAAATAGTAAAATGTGTGTTCTATAAACGATTTGATACACCACTTAACAAAATATCATAAAGAAAAAAAAATGTATAATTAAAGATATGATAAGATAAAAATTATCTTATCTTAAATATATTAGAAAGTTTATCGGATATCAAATTAGTTGAATTGTGAAAAAATAATGAAAATGATTTTAGTAAAAAAATTCTATAAATGAAATAAAAATTAAGGATTAAAGAAAACAAAAAAAAAATTATAATACCTAGTAAATGAAGATTTTGCAGAATTATATACTTGAAATTGAGAGTTAAAATTCTATAAGAAAGATAAATAATAAATAAAAATATTGAAAATATAACCACACAAAATATATGTAATCAATATTGTAATAAGAAACAAAACATCTTGAATATATGAGTAGTGAATAGATTTTGGGATATAAAACTAACAAAATAACTAGGAGAAAAAAAAGAGCAAAAATTATGTATAATTTCAATTTCTTTTTTATTTTAAATCAAACCCAAATGTTTTACAAATATGTACTACAGAAAATTAAAAGAAAAAATTATATTTTTATTTATGGTCGAAGAAAAAGTGAAATAAAATTCTCATTGGGTCAATTTTACTAATAGGTTTGTTGTTATTCTTCTTTTTTATTTATTTAAGGATATATAATATGATACACAGATATTTTAATTAGAATTATGTATTTATATTTGAAATATAACTGTATCCGATATTTTAGAATACTTTATTAACATCTATTAATAAAATATCTAATTTATAACAATTATAGTTTTATGATGATAATTTATTATTTTTTATGTTAGACAGCATTTAATATATATAATTCTAATTTAAATTCATACAATAATAATCATATTTATCATGTTTTAGAATTATTTTATACTTCTTAGTATACATATGTTACCTCTTATAACTTATTATTTTCAAAGTAAATATATTAATGCATCATAAAGTAAAACTCATAAGACAGTTAACCCAGGTAAAAGAACGCAAAGAATGGACCAAGAAAAAACAGAAGAGACATTTTGTACTATTATGGCTAACAGTTAGCAAATGGAAGGAGTCCTCACGCAAAGAATTTTCAAGCATGACTTTTGTCATATTATATATATATATATATATATATATATATATATATATATATATATATATATATATATATATATATATATATATATATATATATATATCTAATTGATAATCTATTTTATAATTGTTATATTTTCTTTTATTATATATTTTTAATTTTGATG
>Ga0214542_1005798_pt1 | contig 23166 bp, 12 predicted proteins | sample CNSS1metaG_FD_160096 | JGI IMG/M metagenome (GOLD analysis project Ga0214542, IMG submission 160096) | Root nodule microbial communities from cowpea collected in UCLA plant growth center, Los Angeles, California, USA - CNSS1 | ecosystem: Host-associated > Plants > Roots > Nodule | place: USA...
TATTTGTCTGGGGTCCAAAATACTTTGGTTTGATATTTTGGTTGTTCTCAAAATCTTCCAAAAATCTACACTTGTGAATAAGCATAGGAAAATCAGCAATTTCTAGTATCCCTACTGCTTTTCTCAACTCATCTCTAAGTCCATTTTCAAATTTTATACATTTCATCCTTTCCTCTGGGTGATAAAAGAAAGTAGAGTATTTTCCTAATTCTTCAAACTTGGAAGCATATTCCCCTACAGTCATACTTCCTTGCTTTAACTGCATGAACTCTATTTCTTTTGCTCTCCTCACATCATTAGGAAAATATTTTTCTAAAAACCTTGTTCTAAATACATCCCAGGTAATAATTATTCTTCCTCCTTCAAGTAATCTCCTGGTACCATCCCACCAATATTCGGCTTCTCCTATTAACATAAATACAGCATAATTCACCTTTTGGTTGTCAGCACAGTTCATAACTCGAAATATTTTCACCATTTCTTTAATCCATAATTCAACTTTTTCTGGATCATATCCTCCAGAAAATTGTGGGGGTTTGTTTCTCCTAAATTCAGCTAATCCTTGTGATTCAGGGTTTCCTTCAAGTCTTTGATTCCTCATTAGAGCAGCAGCCATGTCTCGAATAGCTTGCATTGCTTCAGTTAATTCATTGTTCCTTCTAATGTTTTCCATCTGGAATTGTATGAGTTAGTAAAAAAAAATAATGAGCACATTGCACAGATCTCGCATGAAACGTTGCTCTGATACCATCTAATGTGACGATAAAAAAAATTTCTATTCATTTAATTATTATTATTTTCTACAATATACTTATAAAATTTAAAGGCAAAATTATACGATGATATCTAATTATACTTAAAATATTCACATATATACACACACACACACACAAACACACACACACACACACACATATATATATATTACTGTATGCATCTTATATCTACATCGTTTAGTACATCTTAATTTCCTACACTGGAAGGGGAAAAGTATTATTTATTTACAGTTTTTCCCTCATATACTGGCTTTCAAACAGGTGCAAGGAAAAAGTTATGCATAAGGTTCACTTGGACTGTTGGGGGTACATAAAAGGTAATTCCGATTTTTCCTTCGATGACAATCGACGCATTCGGAGCAGAGAGAAAAGTAATGGTAGAGTTTCATGTTCCCTGAAATGTTACAGAATTATTCACTGCATTGGTTTGCCATGCATTTCCCGGAAAAACAGCCACAATGTCGGCGAAGAAGGGATCAGGCATGTTCAGAGCATCCATCTATGATAATGTTATAAAATTTTGTTTTTCACACACAATCATAAAACAGGGAAGTGAGACAAATATCACATAAAAAAAATACAGCATATCATAATAAAATAAAATGAAATGAAAATTCTTCCAATTCCATAAAACTGGATCTTTATTATACTTTTATAAAGATATTGATTAATTTTGTAGAGATTAGTCAGGATAAATGAGCTCATGGCCAACAAAGTAACTCAAGAACATCTCATCTTGAGTAATACTAACTCGTTTAAATTCCCAAGGTCATACCTCCAACTACAATAATAAAATCTTCAATTATCATAAATTTTATTTCAATATTAAACCATTTAATTATATAATTAAATAAACATGATCAATGCATAATTAAAAAATATATATTTATAAATAAATAGAAAGAATCAATACGTAACTGAAGATAAATATAAATAAGTAAATGAGAGTAAATATAAATAGGATCAATGCTCAACTAGAGATGAATATAAATAAATAAATAGGATAGGAAACTAAATATAAATTAGAATGAGGTTAGGGACACCTCACTTTAGATAAATATAGAGATAAAAATAATTATGAACAGATAAAATAATCATAGTAAAAAGATAAAATAATAGATGTCTCATTCCCTTACCTTAATTATTGTAAAAAATGCACCAAGGTGATATGTGGATTTGTTTGCTACTACGCTCTCACTTTCTGTTATTTTTCTCTTTTCTCTTCTTGTTCACTACACTCGTATCTTTTCCGCTCTTGCCTTCCAACATCTCTTTGCTATTTATAGTAGTGGTGTAATGATTACTTAGTTTCAATTAGACTAAGTATTTAATGGTGTAGTTCTTATTAGGTTAGTTATATATTATTGTTAGAAGATATTTTATCTTCTTTTATCATTTCAATACGTCATTCAGCCTGCTGTAACTAATGATATTATCCGGTCATTAACATATATTTATCATATACATGTATTCTATAGTTATATTATATTATTATTATTTTATTTATTTATCATGATGTATATTTAATTATATATATGAAATTTATGTATTATAACTGAAATAAAATTATTATAATTATTTAACCAATTATTATTATTTTTATTACCTAATAATATATTAGATTTTATATATATATATATATATATATATATATATATAAAAGTTTATATATATATATATATATATATATTTATTTTGTAATAGTAATAATAATAATATATAATAAAATGCTTATAAAGTAATACATTACTTATTGATTTATGGATGTTACATGTAGCGAGTAATAGGTATTTTAATACCCGGTTATAAACAGAATGATGTGGACATCATACTACATGTACCCACAGTTACTCGTTATCCGAAAAAAATAAAATTTAATTTATATTTCATTGTTAAATTTAATTAAAATTATATTTTATTAGATTAACCTACAAATTCATCACAACTAGAAAAATCCCCCAATCTTCAAAAACCCTAACCATGAATTTCATCACAACCAGAAAAACCCCAATCCCGCAAACCCTAACCCTAATCTCGCTGTGGAAGAAGAGAAACGAAATCAGAGGTGTCGTGGTGGATGAGCTTCATTGTTATTAGTGAAGTACGTCGTCATCGGAGAGGTGGTTGCTGAAGTGGGATGTCACACGAAGTAGTGTAGGAGGGAAGGGAATAAGGATTCTATTTTCATATTTTATATATATATATATATATATATATGATAAATATATTTTTGGTTTCTTAATTTTTTATTGAAATTTGAAATTAGTCTACTTTCCAAAATTTTATCCAATTTAGTCTATAATTTTATAAATGCGTAGAGTGGATTTAGTCATTTTAACAAAATTTTATTATGTTTATTTGCTTTTCAAACATATTTTATGATAACATTTGAGTTGTTTATATCATATGACATATTTTCGCTTCAATGTTAGATGAAAAATTTGTTTGAAATATCAAATAAACTAAACAAAATTTGGTTAAAAAGACTAATTTCAAATTTTAATAGAAATCAAGAGAAAAGAAATATTTAACTTTATATATATATATATATATATATATATATATATATATATATATATATATATATATATATATATATATATATATAACCTGCAATTTAAGGGTGGTTTTTTTACTAATACTTAAATTGTACTAGTACTTAACAAAAAGGATTCGATAAAAATAAATAAAGAATGTACTTTTTTTACCAGTAACTTTTGTAGGATTTTAATTTGAATAATTAAATTATATATATAAAATGCCTAATTACTCACTTATTAGAAAATATTGAAAACTAGAAATATTAATTAACCTTGACGAAATTATTGATATATTGTTTAATGTCCGATTATTAAAAGAAACATGAATATAAAATTCATGCATTCTATAAATGGATTAAATAATGAAATCAATGAAATAAAAATTTCAGGAAAATGTTCGATAAATATATTGAATAACAAATTGTTAAATGAAAGTTTTGGAAAATGTTGAAGAAAAAGGATATGTAAGTTTAAACTTCAAAATAATTTGAGTGAAATGAAAGTAATAAAATACAATATATGAGCACTATTTAAAAGAGAAACGAAAATTATAAAATACAGCGTATGAACACCATTTAAAAGTTTAAATAAAACAAGAAATGTAAAAGTAAAACAATTAAGTTAGTATGAAACATGGATTAGTTACTTATGGAATTTAAAAGATTGATAAATAAGTGTTGGGAAAAACTTATGAGAATCACTTTATTAATATATAAATAATATAAAAAACTAGGACAGAGAAATAATATAAAAAATAGGAACACAAGAATATAACGTGAAAACTTCAAAATCGGAAAAAAATCATGATTGCATAGAATAATCACTATGTGATAATTTGTACAACACACCTCTTAACTCTTTGACCCCAAGGACACCCACACCTTCTAGAGCAAGAATTTCGCTACACCTCACAACACTTTATTACAAGAGAATCAAAAATATCAAACACTAGCTCAAAGTGTCTTTGGGGCAATGAACATTATGGACTTAGATCCCATTATATAATCACTAACACCCACCCCCTTGGTTATCCTAGACGATGTGGGACTTTTCAGAAATGTTATTTTCATTCGTTCAACATTCTCCACCCTGATTAAAATAAAAAAAAAATAAACACATTTTCATTGCTTGTACCAGCAATCATAGTCCATTGTAAGCAATGTCACTTGGAATCAAGTTGTCCCTAGAATTTCCACTTGGAATAAAATTATCCCAAAAATTTCCACTTGGAATCAAACCATCCCAAGAATTTTCACTTGGAATCAAACTATTCCAAGAACTTCCACTCCAAATCAGACCATCCCAAGAATTTCCTCTTGGAAATTAAACCATTCAAAGAATTTTCACTTGGAATCAAACCATCCCAAGAATTTCTACTTAGAATCAAACCATCCCAAGAATTTCCACTTGGAATCAAACCATCCCAAGAATTTTCACTCCGAATTAAGTCATCCCAAGAGTTTTCATGTACCATGCATCAATGCTAACAAATGCCCGTGTATAATCACCACACACCTTGCATAAATATTAGTCAATGCCCATGCATAAACACCATACACCCTTCCTTGGAACCATAACGCAACCCACAATGCAAAACCACCGAACATTGTAAAAATCCACATATCAAACGTTTGCACTTCGTAGCCACTGTGTCGTCTGACTCCCTCGTTGGAGAAGCAACACCCGCTAGCGTAGAACCTCTATCGACTCTTGTCGAAGCAGATTTATAAATCGCAGAGCACTTCTTCCATGCACATGCCACAAACCGTGACTCAAACATATCATATCTTCATTGTACATCACTCACTAGGCCATGTGAGCACCAACTGCGACGTCCTTCGTAGATCCAGGAGCATCTCGCCACACACGAACTCCACTACAGATCTAGCATGACTCACAGTCCTTACACCTCCACAAATCCAGTTGTAGATTCACTGCGTCAACACAACACTGACAATGATCCTTCCATCAAATTTCTCATAATAACTTCAGTAGCCAAGGATGATTCTCCAACAACAAGGAATTAATCTTTTCTAATGTGGAAGATCAGACTACGCTGCAACCACAAAGCATATAAGAAAAAAAAATACTATCTAACCTAACTCTGATACCATTGTTGGGAAAAAAACCTCGAGAATCACTCTATTAACAGAGAAAGAAGCCAAAAACAAGGAACACAATAATATAACATAGAAACTGTAACATCCCGTCAGGATATTACGAGTTTATAATAAAATAAAGAAAATAAATAGATAACAGAGCATTTAATAATACCTCATTTTCCCAAAACGTGGGAAAATAAAAAAATTTATTAAATGAGCAAATAAAGTTCATAATCGTCCGTTACAAAAACTAAAAGAACAATGTTATAAAATCACCCATCAGGGTTTACAACTGTTTCATAAAGCAATAAAGAAAACATAAGAAATTCCTGAGTCGAACCCCTCTTTGTGACTAAGCTTCACCTGAGCCACCTGCATCAACAACATCTGCTCCCGTGTACCACGTACACGATCATCGTCAAACACACGCAGATAGGGTGAGCTTAACAGATAAAACATATATAATGTTACAGACATATATATCTACATTCACACATATCATTGTACATAACTTAACATCCCACATGGTTATATACTTTAACATCGTCACACCAGGTAGAGTTCCCATATACGAACATAGTCTGTATCGTCCCAAGACTACCAAACTCGCCAGCCAACAACTGAGGAGGGCAATCTATCTGGACCCATCCGTACTGGCCACAACCAGCACACTCACACCGGCAACACTCGCCAACCCGAACCACAACTCAAGGGTTCCTCGTGTTCATCCGCCATCCCGAGCCACCACTCAAGGAATACCACGTGCTTAACCCCTATCCCGAGCCACAACTCAAGGGATACGTTCCGAGCCACAACTTAAGGAACTTCAGCAAACCCACCTTTAAAGCACCGCTAGACGCCTTGTAGATCATAATTTCTCAATCAAAAGTCCAAGCTGCAGCAGTACAAGTCGCTTGGCGGGGGACACGTGCCGCCAGGCGCTGCCAGCTCCCAGACCGCCTGGCGGGTGTCACGTACCGCCAGGCACACAACGCCTCAAAATTCATCTCACCGCAGGTACCACCTGGCGGTACTACCCTCACCGCCAAGCGCCCGCCACCCAGTTACCCTCTATTGACCGGCTATCGCCTGGCGGACCCACTCGCGCCGCGAGGCGCTGTATCAGTACAGCAGCACTCCATTTGAATTTCCTATCACAAATTTTCAAGGTTCACAGATTCTAGCTCCCAATGCACTCCTCACTGAATGGATCACAACCATTCTCATGGACTTGGGTAGTCCCAATGTACCTGTATTACTTGGAATACTTAAAACTATTTTCCCAATCTAGGTTCACATGCTCTTACGATATCCATGCTCTTACGACACCCACCCCTTTCTCTAAACAGTACCCATGCTCTTACGATACTTGTTCCCATTTCCTTCCCCTTTATAGCATACTTAATTATACAAGTTTGTCTTGCTATCTTTTATACTTGTTTCCACCAAACGCAGATTTGCATCTCACCTTCCAACTAGACCTCTCGAGATCAAATATTGCACTCTCACTGTTTTAGGACTCATACCAGAACCTCCAGATCTTTTATTCCTTGTTAATCTAACATACTCAACCTTCGCATAACCTATCCACCATCTAGATAATTTCATTTCATAAACTCTCAATTCCTAAGACTCCAAACTTCATCTAAATGCAATCATTATCACACCAAACTCCCTCGGACCCTCCACTCCCACTCATTCACGAAAAAAACATCACCTCTGCACTGTCGTCGCCGTTACCTAGCGGCAAGCTCCGCGCCGCCAGGCGGTGCATCAGTTTTGGACATTTCCAGATCCCTCCACTGCACCAACCAGACTCCAAATTTCACCCAGTTCTCACAATCTCGCATATAAAAAAAATCCCTTATGTGACTGTACCTACCCATAGATTTTTCCTTTCATAATTTCCCCACAAATGAAGTTTACAGTACCAGATTCCCAAATTTTTTTCATCTAAAAACCTAGTTGCACTGTTTCATTCACTTAAACCTCACACGATAATCAACAGTATTTCTAACATGTGATCATAATTCAATGATTATTACAGATTCTTTTCCGATTGGAAATCGTGCAGAACCCCAAAAACATAAAAATCAAGCCCTTACACTCGCATCGCCTGGCGGCTGGATTAGCCCCGCCAGGCCCTTCATCCCAAATCCAGAAACTGGTGTCAACCCCAAGCGTCGCCTGGCGGCTGGGAGTGTGCCGCCAGGCGGTTCCCTTCCCAGAACCCTAAAACAACACAAAAATATATGAGTCGCCTGGCGGTGGTTCATCACCCGCCAGGCGGTTTCTGGAAATTTTCCAGAAACGCAGAATTTCGTGATTTTAACAATATATAGGCATCCAGATTATTATACATCACATGATATTATTATTCAAAGCAAAACAATAACACCAAAACATATTATACCAGAACATGATTACATAGATTTAAATAATAAAACAATAACACCAAAAGTTACATACATAAGACTCGAACCCAAGTCCACTCACATAATCAAAGTACTCTCAACCACATGAGCTAGCACTTTTCCACATCATACCAACCAAAATTTAATTTCATAATCATTTCCCCACCCGCATTTATTAATTAATTAATTAATTAAATCCTACGGGTCATACAGAAACCCCAAAATAAAGAAAAAATATGCCTATAGAGAATAGTCACTATATGCAAATTTATACAACACACAGAAAACACTCTTAACCCTTTGACCATGAGTTCCCTCACACCTTCTAGAGTAAGAATTTCACTACACCTCACAACACTTTATTACAAGAGAATAAGAAAAGTCAAACATTAGACTAACATCCACTTCCTTAGTTATCCTAGACAATGTGTGACTTTTCAAGACATGTTATTTTCATCAGCCTAACAATGAGTGTTTTTATTCTCCTTGTTCTTTCCATCCTTTTGTGTTTAAATAAACATGAATATTTATATTTTGCCACCTTAAATCACTATATATAAATCATCTCCATGATTTATTTTCTCACAACTTTGGTGGAAAGGAATTTTAATTGACAATTGCCTTCTCCGTGTTTCTTACACCATTTACGTGGATGATGAGTATGCAATAATACACAACTTTTTCTGAAGTATGCAAGTGTTACCGGTAAGACCCGTGAAATTTAAATAAGTAAATAAATAATTATTTAATAAATACGGGTAGTGGAGCCTTTATTACATATAATGTTAAGGTTTATCACATGGAAAAGTGCTAGATTATATGGTTGAGAGTACTTAGTTAGATTGAGAGGACTTGGGTTTGAATCCTATGCATACCATTTAGGTGTTATTTTAATCATGTAATTTTAATAATATGTTGAGCGTGAGGAGGGATAATATAATCTTATATTTATAGAAATTATCAAGAAACATGAATTGGCTTGATGGTTGGGCATGTGCTTGGTAATTGGTATGGTTATTTTTATGGGTTTAAACCTTGGTAGAACCACTTTAAACTTTCTTTTTTGCGAAAATTCGTTTTTGGCATGAATGTGAAAGGGTAGAGAAAACCCTAGCTGAATGGGCAGCCAAGAGGGGCTGCAATTTGAGAGAGTAAATCACAGTGCAAAGAGAGAGAAAAGAGATTTGAGAAGGAGTTTTGAAGGAGGAATCACACTGAGGCTGATTGGGATCAAGGAATCAAAGATTTACGCATTTTTTTGGAGTAAGGATATCCAGGTTAGGGGAGCTGCTTTATTTGTCTATATGGAATTGTATGATTTTACGTTGTATGATGTATGATTGGGTGTCTATTTCTATGTTAATTTTCCACTGGTCGAGTTTTTGGAAATTTTCCAAAAACCGCCTGACGGCTTTGAAGGTCTGCCAGGCGATGCTTGAGAGTGACACCCATTTTTGGGTTTTGAGATGAACTGGCTAGCGGCAAGGGTGACTCCGCTAGGCGACGCAAACCCTTGTGTACTTGTTAAACGATTCTGTATGGATTTTGTGATGGTTGGATATTGAGCAAGGTTCCTGTGCATGATTTGAATGTATAAACTTATGAAATCGATGATTATCACTATGTTTGTATGAATTTAGGTGATTGATTGGGAAGCATCAAAGTGAAAGCGGGTCGTGTTGGGATTGGGGTCGAATTGTTAATTTTATTCTTGGAATTTAATGATAACGAAATTGAGATTTATGGAATTATTGAATGCATATGCATGAGAGAAATCGATTTGTTTGAAATTTATGTGCTCGATTGACTGGAACAAGATTTAGGGGTTTAGGGTTCATCATGGGTGTGGGAAAAATCTGGGGTTTGCCCAGAATTTGATGTGCCACCTGGCGGCGCACCGCCAGGTGATAGACGCTGCAGTAGTGGAAATTGCATTATGTGACTGTTCGGGACATGTTTTGGGATTTTGTGAGGGTAAGGCTAAATTCTACATGTGATAATTATATAAAAATAATCCAAAGTGAATAAATATGATGAGTGAACAATATAATTATGTCAAGACGAATTGCTAGAATTGTTGATTTGGGGTTTTAGGGTCTACGCAGATGTAGAACTGTATGCATCGCCAGGCGACTCACGTTAAAACAACTCAGTTTCTGGGTTATTGTTAAAAAATTGCCTAGCGATGAAGAGCTGCTGCCAGGCGACGCGTGTGGTGTTCTGTTCACGAAAAATGCTGTTTTTGTACTTTTCGCACAACAGGAACCGCCGGGCGCTAGTTTAGTCCTACCAGGCGCCAACTTCCTCACTTTTGGGCGCTAGGTGCCACCATTTTTTCTAGTTTGCGCAGTTTTCATAAAACTGCATTTCCCGGTTCGTTAACCGTTCGATTTAGGTGAAATTTTGATATATTGTTCATAACATGCAGTTCTTCACTTTGAACGGTTGAGATTTGATTTGGAGGTCAGTAGCTAGAGATATACATTACTCAATATTGCTTATTTTGGAGTCTTTAAAGTACATGAATAAGCTCTTGATAATTTCAAGTATGTGGTAAGTCTTTATCAATTTGAATGTTCCTTTGGGTTAGTCACATTTGGAGAATTGGTTATTGGTGAATGCATGTATGTCAATATTAATTTGCATTGGTGCATAGGATCATGTGTTTAAATTGTTAGAGTGTTGCTGCTTATATTTTGTTTGAGCATGCATTATTCATAAGTTAGAATTGAATGATAGCATGGATTTAAAGGAGGAATATATATATATATATATATATATATATATATATATATATATATATATATATATATATATATATATATATATGTATGTATGAAATGTGAATGGATTGATTTACTTTGTTCTAGGTGCGTAAAAACCAATATTGCGCAAGTACTGGTGTAGTGCTTGGTGGTGGTGTTTGACCGCCAGGCGATAGCTACAAAACCAGTAGAGAATTGAAGCGTGTAGCGCTTGGCGATAAGGGTTGTCCCACCAGGTGATACTTGTAGAAACAATAGCATCAAATGCGCTTGGCGCTTGGCGGCACGTGTCCCCCGCCAAGCGGTCTAGAAGCCTTTTGCGCCTAACGACTCGTGTGGAGCGCCATGCGATTTTTGTGAAGCAAGCATTGTATTTTGCTTGCTTTGGATGTGTGTGGTCTACGAGGCTTTGGGCGATATCTCAAGGGTCAAATGCTGGAGTATTCCTGGAGTTATGGCTCGGGATGGAGGGTAATACGAGCATTCTTTGAGTTGTGGCTCGAAATATCGAGTGTTCCCACATGTATTCCTCAAGTGGTGGCTTGTAGGTTGGACAACAATGATAGCTTGAGATTATCAACCAAAGACGTAGAACATGGATTACAAGGTGGTGACCATGGGTGATGAGACCAAGGGATGGAGTTCCTTTAATGTGTGTGTTTTGTTATATAAATTGTTGCATATGTTTATATTCCTTTAGCTCACCATATCTACGTGTGTTTGGCGATGATCGTGTATGCCGTACACGGGAACAGATGATGTTGCAGGTGCTTCTGGTGGAGCCTAAAGCCAGAGTGTGGGCTAGTTGGGAAACTTTGTGACAACGTTTTATCATTTGATGAGTTTTAAGGATTTTATTTTAATCATTTGAATTATTGAACTTGACTTATAAGGAGACTGATTTTTGATAATGTATTGTGTTTATAACAGTTGGTTTTATCAGTGTAATAAAAATTTAAATTCCCGCTGTTTTTTAGAAACGATTTATAATAAATGAAATATTATTATTATGTTTTTGTTTTATTATTTAAATTCGTAATATTCGATGATGTTACGTTACCTTCTAAATAAACTTCCCTTTATTTTTTTCTGCTTAAAATAGAATCCAAAATCTTTTTTCTCATTCACACATCTTATTTAAACTTTATATTAGCATGTTGAGCTCTACACTTATATATTTTCCCAAGTGGCTACATTTGTTGAAAGATAAAAGTAGTAGTTAAAATTAGATCAAACTTTCTATTAATATATAGTAGTAGAAACAGTTGTGTCTAGAAATACGTGTGTATGCTTTTTTTTATCATAATATATATATATATATATATATATATATATATATATTAATATTATCATAATTATTATAAAAATATTATTAAATTTATAAAATTAAGGTTATAAAAAATAATTATGAAAAATAAAAAATTCTTATAACTTTATATGTATTTCTTTGACTGCATATAGTTGATTCGGTTTAAAAAATAGTTAGACAGAAAAAGTATATATATATATATATATAGATGTCAAAATGAGTTTCAACCTATGAACTAACTCGACTTACCACAAGTTTGCATCGGATTAGGTTGAAAAAAATTTAGTTTTTTTAAAAGTGAGTTGAACTCAACCCGGCTCACTTAGCCCACAAGTTAAACGATTCGAGCTGGATAGAAGGTGGGTTGACCCACTTAACCCACTAATTTAACCTACCAACTTGTGGTGGATTGAGCCGGGTTGCAAAATTTTTGGCTCACCATAAATTGAGCTGGGTTGGATCCACTCATTTTCAATTCGGCTCGTGGTGGTGTTGGCTCACTTTGACATGTCTAATATATATATATATATATATATATATATATATATATTTGTGAATTTTTTTATTAGGTATTAATATTTGTTTGACAATTTTACTTTTTAAATATTTTTATATTAAAATAATTATTTTATTAATATTATTTTTAAGTGATCATTAATTTAAATTTAATATTTTTTTAATTTGATATTTTTTTAACTTAACCATTTCTTCAATTAAAGAATTACCTACAAAATGCATAAATTTTAGTTACACAAAATTTATAAAAAATATTTATATTTAATTTAATAATAATTTTATTCTTTTTTAATATTAAAAAAATAAACACACACGTAAACTTATTAGACGTATTTTTACTAATAAATAATGAAATAATTATATTGATAAAAGTAAACTAATTTTGTATAATAAAAGGAATTATATCGTTAGAGGTAAAGTTAGTAACAAATTTTGTATAATAAAAATAGTTACCAAAATGGTTACAAAGACGAATCCACTTAACACATATTGTATTAATATTTTTATTACAGGAATATATATATATATATATATATATATATATATATATATATATATATATATATTACTTTTTTAAGTAATTAATTAAAAAATAAAAGCTTAATACAATTTGATGAAATAAAATATATAGTTTTGTACAAAAATTAGTTATTGAATTATTTATTTGATCAAAGTAATAAATGCATAACTTGTTTTTTATTTATTGAAAGGCGAAATTGTCCAATTAAACGATGATAATTTTTATTATAAATTTTTTTTAAAATATTATTAAATTTCTTAAAAAATTATATTTATAAAACTTAATTATAAAATAAATAAATTTTATAACGAAATTTTTTTATTATAATTAACTAATTGAATTTAAAAAAAAACTTTCACAAAATATAAAATATAAAAAAAATTACATTAATAAAAATGAAATTAATAATAAATTGTGTATACAAAAAATGGTTATAAAAAATTATTTTCTAATACTAGTGTAAAAACAAGGACAACTCTTTTTTTCACTTTATCTAAAATTTTCTTAAATTATGAAATGATTTTTAATTATTAAAATAAAAATATTGTGTTATTTCTAATTTTATAAATTTTATTTTGTAGTTTCTAAATAATTTTATGATTTTTTTTATTGAAAAATAGCTTTTCTTTTATTATGAATAATTATTTGAATTAAAAAATAATTACTAAAAAGATAAAACTTATTTTTTTTACTTCAATTTAAAATAGTAGCTATTGAAAGGTAAAATTAGAAAAATATTGTGTACATCAAAAGAGGTGATTCTCCTTTATTAATAGTATAAAATTATGGATTAAAAAGTAATGATGAAATTAATAACCTTCATAATTATATTACATGTAATTTTTTATATAGTTAACTACTAAACCTAAAATATAACTAATAAAATAAGTTATAGTAATAAAATTTAAATTAATAACCAAGATGTTGTCCTTCATATTAATAGTTATAAATAATTATAAAATAATAGAACTTCAACTTCATATTACATACTACATTAATTTCCTTCTATTATTTATTTCTATTTTCATTTTTATTTAACAGATACCATTCACAAACTCTTTTTGAATAAATTTTATTTCATCTTTTAGTTCCAAATTTATCTCCGCAGAGCAAACTTTTATCTTATTTACAAATACTTGTAGAACTAACTTTTCTTCATATATATATATATATATATATATATATATATATATATATATATATATATATATATATTTTACTTATCGTAATTTTTGAATATTTTTGAATTTATCAATAATAGAATCATAATTAGATTATCAACTATTTTTTATTTTTAAGAGTTAAATATGTTTTTGGTTCTTTAACTTTCGGTGAAAAATGGAATTAGTCCATTTTCGAAATTTTGGCCCAATTTATTCCTCAAATTTTAAAATTGCGTGGATGTGATCTTTTTAATCAAATTTTGTTAAATTTATTTGATGCTTTAAATGTGTTTCGTAATAGTTTTGTAGCTAACATTTAAGCAAGAATGGGTCAAACGGCGTAAATAACTCATGCTATCATGAGATGTATTTGAAACATGAAATAAACTTAACAAGATTTGGTTGAAAGGACTAAATTCACATAGTTTTAAGGTTAGAGAACTAAATTAGGTCAAAATTTCGAAAAAAGGACTAATTCCAATTTTCCCTAAAAGTTTGGGAAGCAAAAACATAATTAACCCTATTTTCAATATAAATGACCATTTCATTTCATTGTTATGTGATGAACAATCATATTATCATGTTTTTATATTCACTGGTAGTTTCTCTTTAATCACTTTTAAAATATGAATTTATTCTTTTGTTTTTCATCAATACACCTGATTAAAAAGGAAGATTAAGATTAAAAAATTATTTATCATAATCTAATAAAAAAATCAAGAAACATAATTATTAAAAAAAAAATCTATGATAATCAAGTCACAATTAAAAATCGACTATGATAAACAACATAATACATTATTTTTTCTTTTATATTCATAAAAAATAAATATACAAAAGAGTCACTAGAGAAAAAATAGTGTTAAATTTTAAACAAATATTTCACTATCAAGTGAGACAAGAGAGAGTTACATTTTCTTCTTTTTTTTTTCTTTAAGAATGAAATAGAATATATAAAAATTAGGACATAAATGATGGATGTGTCTAATTTTTTTTTTCTTTAGTAACAAATGAAAACAGATAAGTGTGATGTGAGAGATGATAGTATAATGTGAAAAACTCAAAAGAAATCGTATAAAAAATAAAAAATATCTTAATAATTTTTTTATTTATTATATTTGATTTTATGCTTTATTATTTATTAATATTAAATATTGTACTTAATAAAAAATATATATCTAATTTAATTTTTATTAATTTTCAATATATTACTATCTAATTTAAAAAGATATATATAATTTAAAAATTTTAAAAATACAAATAATTAAAAAAAATTAAAACACATATAATTTAAAAAAAAATTCAAAGAGGACATGACCCCTTGGCCCTTATATCCTTCGCCATTGTCATTTCGGTAACTTTGGCACAAAGATGATTCCTCTGTACGCCAAAGTAAACATTTGTGGAGGAGAGTTTGCATTATATGCACTATAAAACTAAAAGATTTTAGGGTTGATAAAAAATCCGTATTCGACTTTGAAGAAATTTGAAATAAATTTTAAGTATATTGTCCGATTTAATCGAATAAAAGATAAATAAAATTGAGTAATAAATAATTGTGGTTGAATTCAAATAGTATGTTCGTGTTTTACATATACTTAACTGAACCTAATCTTATACTTTAATATTTAAAAACAAGTAGAAATATTTTAAATTTTAAAATATATTTTTAATATGATGCTATTTTACTAAATTTAAATAAGTTATATAAAATTCAATTAATTATGTTTTAAGTTTCTTATAAAGATTAAAACATTAAAAAAATTAAAAAATTAAAAAATTATGAAACTATAAAATTATAAGATAAAATTATAAGATTATAAAATTATAAAATTATAAGATTGTACCATCGTAAGATTGTAAGATTATAAAATAAAATAATTAAAAATTAAAAATTTTAAAATTATAAGATTATAAGATAGATTATAAAATTATAAAATTATAAGATTATAAGATTATAAAATAAAATAATTACAAAATTTTAAAATTTTAAAATCAAAAATTTATAAAATTATAAAATATGAAATCATAGATTATAAATTTATAAACAATAAAATTTTAAAACAATCAAATAACATATCACGATAACTCAGTAAAGTGACATTATAAGCAGTACCGAATTTTAGTGGAGGCAGAGAGGGGCTACGGTGCCCCCAAAATTTGAATTTTTTTATTTTATAATATATATATATATATATATATATATATATATATATATATATTTTTTTATATTTTTTGTTATATATTTTAAGAATTGATAAAAATTAAATTGTATATTTTTCTATTTATTTTATAAAGTACAACATTTAGTGTTAATAGATAATAAAACATAAAATTAAATATAATAAAGAATAAAAATATTTAGGTTTAATTTCTCTTTTGTTCCTCTCTTTGTCAAAAATTGATCCTATAATTATGTTAATTACACCAACAAAGCAAACCATCCATGTTAAGAGTTTTAATTTTAATAAAAAAGAAATTAATCTGTTTTAAAAAAATTAACGAAATTTATCATAAAAGATCAGATTGTATCAATTTTTCAATAATTGGGACCAAATTAAAGTCATTGATATATTTTTTTGCTCTCATTTGTCATTTATCCTATCCCTTCCTTGTCTCTTGTCTCAATATTGAAAAACATTATTTTTTATCTCATGAGCTTTTTGTATATTATTTTTTTATGAATATAGAAGAAAAATAAATAATGTATTATGTGTTTTTTCATAACTGATTTTTAATTGTGACTTGACTATAATATATTTTTCCTTGAATAATTATGTGTCTCAATTATAAAAAAAAATACTATGATAAATTATTTTTTAATGTTATTTACAAAAAAAAGTATATCAATAAAGAATAAAATAATAAATTCATTTTTTAAAAGTGATAAAAAAGAAACTATTAATAAAAAGAAGATTAACTCTACTTCTTCGCATATTTTGAAACATTATACTAATTATTAATTCAGTTAGAGAAGTCATTTTTTAAAATATTATATTAATAATCAAATCTAATAATTTCAATATTATATTACTTTGGCCCCTCCAACATTTTTTTATCAAGATCCACTAATTGTAAGGTAATAATTATGTTTTCATATCACTCACTTAAGAGAAAAATCTTAATAATAGAAAATAGACTGAAAAATATAAATTTATTGAGTACTCAATATATTATGAAAAATTTAGGAGAAACTCAATTGAAAGTTCCAAACTTTGTTCGTAAGACATAATTAAGTCTTAAAATTCACCATATTATTTTTTAAGTTCAAAATTAACTATATGTATGTCATATATTCAAAACAAAAATAACTTTATCATTTAAAAAAGTTAATTTAACATAAATTCGCAATCTGAAATATCCAATCGAATTAATCCACAATTTGATTAACCCAAATCTAATTAATTTGATAAATTAAATAGTTAGATATTAATTTTAATTTGATAACTTAAATAGTTAGATATTAATTTTAAAATATTAAATTCGAGTTAATGTGTCAGTCATGTTCCATATTTGATCCAACCCTACAACTACCAAAACCTACATGAAAGAGGATGATGAAAGAGAAAGATGAAAAGAAAAAGGGATAATTTTAGAAAAAAAAAAGGAAATTATTTTAATAATATTCTATTAATAAAATCTAGAAAATTATGAAAGTTAACTTCTTGTTAGTGGCACAAAACATCATGATTTGGCCTAGTAACTACGATTTTCCTTCTTCACGTACGATTTAACTTAAACACGAGAAAAAAAAAAAAAAACTAAACATGTTATCTCTATCCGATAACGATGTAGATAACAACATTACAACAATCAAACATTTAAACCACTAAATTCAAAACTAAAATATACGATAAGATTATCAATATGTAACTATGAAGAAAACAACAGTTACATCACCTCAACATTACCAAAAGTACAAATATTATATATAAATATATAACTTCATTGATTATCAATAGACTAATTTTTCAAATTATTAAGTAAAACTTCTGATACAGAGAGAAGAAAAAGAACAACTTTAATATTCAACTTTAAGAAAATTACTTTGGTACTGGATGAAGTCCATTTTTCCACATGTGTGTACGTACCTGTCATGAAAGATGGTTGCAAGAATCGCAGCCACGAAAAGCAAAGTGACATTGTTTTATTCAGTGTCTGCAAGTTCACCACCTCTGAAACAAAAACTTGTAACGTTCAAGAGATTCACTATTCACTTTTTTTGTTCCTTTTCACAATTTTCTTCCTTGCACGTGCCACGTACACATGCAACAAATCAATTGCAACCAGAACTTTTTGTTTTTAATAACCCTATCATTTTTGACTGTATCTTCTTTGTTTTATTTGAAGTTATTTTGAAATGTATTATTTACTTTGCATGCAACAAAACACTACACAGCGTGAATACAAAATAAAATGTCTGCTAGTAATTATCAGAAAAATACAAAAACCAATGAGTGGTCAAATTCCAGATAAATATTCTTCATGAGGGTATCGTACGTGTCAATATCATAGACTTGCTTTGCTTATTTATGGATACCAATGCCTCAGCTTCTGAGATATATCATGGTGTCTGTTTTTTCATGTTCAAGATATTTTTTTTATGGAAGGTATTCTTTAATTTCATCTCTATGTATCTTTTGATTTTGCAACATTATTTTTAAGATTTAATTAGACGGATGGTACCATTGAATATATCAATTTGGTATTCACTTTTAAAAAAAATGTCAATTGAATCTCATTTTTTGAAAAAATATCTTAATTATGTTTTTTTCAGAAAAAAATTATTAACATTGTTAACTGTACCTGATCGGTACTGTTTCAGTATGGAACCAGACGATCTTAAGAACCCTCTGTGTCGATCCTTCTTTTGCTCCTCTCCGGACTCTTCCTGGGTATGCTCGCTGTGTGAACTTCGAGAGTGGGGTACTTGCAGGCACTCTGACGCTCAAGTCAAATAGTAATTTGATCACGTAGTAAAGTGAGAAAGTCATACCTCTTTGTAGTCACTAGACCCTAATTTATATTGTTCACTTGGCAACCCTATTATTATTATTTGCAGGTCGTTCGCATTCGAGGATCAACTCTTTCCTTTCTGACTAAGATTGCACATGTAAGTTCTTTCCTTATTGATTGAGATTGCTCATCTGTACATTGTCAAGGATCAAATCTTTCCTTATTGACTGAGATTGCTCGTCTGTACCTTGTCAAGGATAAGTTATTTCCATATTAACTGATATTGTTCGTCTATACTTTGTAAAGGATCAGTCCTTTCCTTATTGAATAAGATTATGTGTTGCTCGTCTGTGCATCATCATCCTTACCCAACTGGCCACTATTGGGTCGGGATAACCGGCCAGGCGGCGGGCCGAGATATACCCGACCTCTGCACCCTGCTGGCCCCTTTTTCCTTTGTCTGTTCGGCTTGCGCATGTGTCTCCTTCTCTCTCCTTGAGGCCGAGATGTGGTCGACCTTTCCACGTACAAACGGGTCGGGATATGGCCGGCCTATACATTAATTGTATTGATATTTAAAATGACTTATAAAATTAAGTATTGATATTTATGTTCGAATTTAGTAGTAAAAGTCATGAATAAAGTTAATGACGTTAATATTTTTTTTCCAAAATGGATCTAATTGAGACACTTTTTCAAAAGTTGTGACTCGATTGATATCTTTTTAAAAACGATTACTAAATTAATACATTTGAACAAAAGTGAATACCATCCGACTAATTAAAAATATTTTTAATTAAAAATATTTTTAAAGTTTGTTCATCCTTAATCTATAAGAATCGACTCAAATTAAATTATAGTATATATGAAGAAATTTTGGCCTTTAGAAACAGTTTAGTTTTCATATCCTGATGACTTGATGTAAAATGTAAGTATTTTTTATACGAGTAAGCATCGTTATATGCAAAGCTTTCTAACTTCTTACATGTAATAAATACTGAATATATAACAACAATAATCCATTTCCACTATAGTAAAAAGTTTATGATTGAACTCCTCCTTCAGTATCATATACCTTTGTCCTTCTATATTTAAGAGGAGGAACTTAATATTATTTAATTTCCATTTAAAAGAAAAGCAATTTAATCCATCTTTTACACAAATATATAATGAATGATCCATTTAAATTTTATGGATAGTTAATATCACATCTATTTTTTTTATTTTATAAAATGGACTAGAGTAATTATTGGTGTAAAATAAGACTTTTTTTATGTTGATTATTTTGACTTAATTACATTACTTACAAAATTAAAATAGAATATGTCGGTTTTTAGATATATTATTTCTTTTGTCATGTTGAAAATTTTCTACTAGCCAAACAATAATAAAATATTTCACCAACGTTATTAGGCTCACTTTTTCTGCTCTTAATGTTTAAGGGTCTGGCCTTAACTATTGGGCCCAAGGGCTAGCCTATAGGGTACCTCAAGACCCCTTACAACCACTTGTTCCTTTCATTATGTTCACTTTGCAAAAACAACTCTTCTTCTCACTCTCTTTTTTCTTCAACAGAGCTTTGCTAGGGGTTGGTCTCGTTCTTCGTCAAGCTAGATAAACTCCATTTTTTATTTCACATAAGTTGGTACTCAACCCATACCCTCTCTTTTCTAGCTTTATTTTCGTGATTCCAACTAGGGTTCATCTTGGTAACCTCATTTTCGATCTGGTATCAATATTTCCAACTCAGGAATCTGCTCCTGGAGCTGTAGTGCTTATCTGTTGGGTGCATGTGTCTTTTGCTAGCCTCTATCCAGGTAAGAGAAGCTAGGGTTTTTGCACTTTTGAAGTATATTGCTTGTTTAGCTTCTATTTCATGATTAAAATGCTTGGTTGACGTCTACGCTTACATGAGATGGAATTCGATATGGCCTTATACTTTTTTCTTGGATTGCATGCACGAATAATGGAGAAAACTGATATTCTTGCCCAAGCGAGGAGGTCTCGCCTAAGCGAGAGTATCAAAAACCCTTCCAGGCTTTCGCTTGAGTTGTCGCTGAGGCGATGAGCTCCAGTTTTGAGCGATAAGTCATCATGCTCAGGCGAGGAGGTCTCGCCTAAGCGAGAGAACGTGAAAACCTCATTGTTCCACTACTCAAGCTCTCGCCTAGGCGAAAAGGGCTTGCCTGAGCGAGTGCTTCCAGCCTGAGCGAAATCTGTGTAGGGACGTGCTCTAGTGTTGTTTTCTTCTATGTTTTTAGCTGTTGGTTACATGATTGATTGGATTACCCTATTTAAAGAATGAAGTGTGAGAATGTGCATGTATTATTTGATGTATGAACTGGAATTGATGAGCTAGGTATGAATAAGTGCATGAATCATGATTGGATGATTGGTTGAATATTGGCATGAGATTGTTATGCTTGATAAATCTATGGTTGGTTGGTGAGACATGCCTATGGTATGAGATTGACGTAATTTCATGAAACTCTTAGTGAGATTTCATAGTGGTGTTGGATGTAACATCCCTAAGGAATATTACTAATATTTAATAAATAAAATCAGAAATAAAAATAATTACCTCATTTAATATAAAACCATTTACCAAAAACACGGGAAATTTAAAACTTTAATATACATGTAATCAAAATGGGAGTCCATAATTTATAAAACTAAAAATAAGATCCTCATGGCCCTCAACGGGGTTACATATTTATCTCAAAACCAAAATAATAAATATATAAACAAAATCTCATACTATCCCTCGCTCCGAATCTATGCATCTCCTGGCCCACCTGTCAAATCATCTGCTCCCGGATAACGAGTTACCCGATCATCGCCACACACACACAGAAAGGGTGAGCTATGCACAATATATAAACAGACACATAAAATAAATATACCACCCATCCCAAAATAGCATAACTAAAATTTCATGATTTTCAAATTACCCAACCATGACCTCAATGTCCTTCATGAGTCATATACATGAACTAGGTCTTGGGACTTCACTGTGCTCCCACGAAACTAACTCATTCGTGGTCCAACCCTATGAGCCTATCCCGCTCATAGTCCTGCCCTACAAACTCATCGTCTGTAGTAAATCATCCAAGCCTTCTCGACTTGGACCTTGGCACGCACGCAATCACCATACTATGTACTCCTCGCCCAATAGTAGCTGACGGGAACATCACAGTTCCTTGCCCATCGTGCGTCCAACGCATGTAATCACCATACTAAGGACTCCTCGCCCAATAGTAGCCGACGGGAACTTAACCAGTTCCATGCCCATCATGCGTTCAACCACTCAAGCACATCCCAGACCCCTATTGGACTTAGTCCTTCAAGCCCAAACATCACAAACACAAACCTATACTTCCTATCCTTTAGGAAATAACAAGCAAACCATCTAAATAGTACACAAACACATGGCAAATTGCATAAACTCGCTTAAGCCACTCATGTTCGCCCAAGCGAGTGCATTCATCTCGTCCAAGCTAAATCACCTCGCCTGAGCGAGTGTGAAACAGTGGCCTCACCATGATACCTCGCTTATGTGAGGTCTGTTCGCCTAGGCGAGGTCATCTCTTGCCCAAACACCCAATTCAAACTCGCCTGAGCTACAATGCAAGCAATACATCAAACTTGATCACGACATCTCGCTTAGGCGAGACCGTCTCGCCTGAGCGAGACCCTGGTTCGCTTAAACCCACAAAACTCCTCGCCTGGATGAGGTTTCGCGCTCAAAACAATCCAGGTTTCCTCGCGACCTCGCTTAGGCGAGTGTCTCTCGCCTGAGTGAGAGACTAAGTCGCTCAACCCCATCCAAGGTCGCCTAGGCGAGTAACGCGCACCAGAACCAAAAATGAGACTCTGCAACTCTCGCTTAGGCGAGATGGAGTCGCTTGGGCGAGACTTACCAGTAGATATAGTAGCATACCTTATTCCATTATCCAGTATATCCAGCTTCTTTTCGTTTGGTTCCATACCTTTTCAAGAACTAAGAGGTAAGGTCCGAGAGGGTCCCTTTGCCTTAATCCCCTTTCTCCAGCAAAGTAGCCATTGAGTTCCCATTCAAAGAGATAGAGAACTTAGGAGTTGTAAT